>Ga0114951_10002247_pt1 | contig 22151 bp, 19 predicted proteins | sample AM7aDNAmetaG_FD_88677 | JGI IMG/M metagenome (GOLD analysis project Ga0114951, IMG submission 88677) | Freshwater microbial communities from Finland to study Microbial Dark Matter (Phase II) - AM7a DNA metaG | ecosystem: Environmental > Aquatic > Freshwater > Lake | place: Finland: Lake Alinen... | reverse complement strand
GTGAAAAAAAAGTGCTCGTCGTGCCGCTGGGTTTTCTTTGCGATCATGCTGAGATCCTCTATGATCTGGACCATGCGGCGCGTGGGGTGATCGAAAAAGCGGGGATGGAATATTTGCGTGCAAAAACGGTTCTTCACCATCCCAAGATCACGACGCTTTTCAGAACGCTGATTGAAAAGTCGAACCCATGACCCGGTTTCATCTCAACAGAAAATAAGGAGTCGAAAGGCTTATGTTCATTCGTCAATTGAAAGAATGCCCGGAGTTCATCGCGGGGGATGCCTGTCATCTGCGCGAACTTCTGAATGCTAAAACTGATAAACGTGCCTATCGCTACAGTCTTGCTCACGCCGTTGTAAAGCCTGGCATTAAAACAAAACCCCATTCGCTGAAGACCTCCGAGGTTTATTACATCCTGGAAGGACAGGGGCGTATGCATATAGATCACGAGACTTCGGACGTAGGCCCCGGTGTCATGATCGATATCCCGCCACATGCTATCCAATGCATCGAAAATACCGGCAAGGGGAATCTTGTGTTTCTCTGCATTGTGGATCCGGCCTGGTGCGCCGCGGATGAAGAAATATTGAAATAGGGGCAGCTTTTTAAAAACAGTTTTTTAATGCTTCGTCGTTCGGCTATACTTCATGCTCAGGCAACAAAGGTAACTCCCAAGTAAAGGAAGTTTTTATGTACCCCATCCTTGAAAAGAAAAATTTGAATAATAACGTCGAAGAAATGGTGGTTTTGGCGCCCTACGTCGCGCGGCATTGTGAGCCGGGCCAGTTCATTATTCTTCGCGTGGATGAAGAAGGGGAGCGCATTCCTCTTACGATCGCGGAATATGATCGTAAAAAAGGCACTGTTTCTATCATCTATCAGGTGGCCGGTTTTACCACCCGAAAACTGAGCGAGAAAAAAATTGGCGACGGGATCGTGGATTTTGTCGGTCCTTTGGGTCAACCCACGGAATTGCATCCTGCCAAGCATGTGATCGGCATTGGCGGCGGGGTTGGGGCTGCGCCTCTTTACCCCCAGCTCAAAAAGTTGAGTGAGATGGGAACTTCGGTCGACGTGATCCTCGGCGCACGCAGCAAAGACTTCATCATCCTCGAAGAAAAATTCTCCAAGTTCTGCAAGAACGTTTATGTAACGACCGATGACGGGAGTTACGGGGCCAAAGGTCTTGTGACCGAGAAGCTCAAAGAGCTCCTCGAAGCGGGTGAGAAATACGACGAGGTCATTGCGATCGGACCCGTGATCATGATGAAGTTTGTCAGTCTTCTTACCAAGCCGTGGGGTCTCAAGACCAATGTTTCTCTCAATCCCATCATGGTGGATGGAACGGGTATGTGTGGCGGATGCCGTGTGACGGTTGGCGGACAGACAAAATTTGCCTGTGTGGATGGGCCGGATTTTGACGGTCATCAAGTGGATTATGATGAGCTGATGCGCCGTCAAAGTATGTATAAAAACGAAGAAGCCCATTCCTGCAAGATTGGCTTAAAGAGCGCTTAATATGCCTAACATGAGTCTCAAGAAGGTTCCTATCCCCGAGCAGACACCTCAGGAGCGGATTAAGAATTTCAAAGAGGTTGCGCTGGGGTACACACCTGAGCAAGCCAAGGAAGAAGCTGCCCGGTGTCTTCAGTGTAAGACCCGTCCATGTGTGGCGGGTTGTCCTGTCAGTGTTAAGATCCCCGAATTCATTCAGAAGATCGTGGAGGGAAATTTCGACGAGGCTTCCCGTATCCTTGCGAGCGAGAATTGTTTGCCTGCTGTTTGTGGCCGCGTATGTCCCCAGGAAACTCAGTGCGAGATCCTTTGTGTGCGTGGTAAAAAAGGAGAGCCTGTGGCGATCGGCCGTCTGGAACGCTTTGTCGCGGATCACGCGATGGAGCATATGACGCAGAAGATTCCCGAGATCAAAAAGAACGGCATCAAAGTTGCGATTGCGGGCGGGGGGCCGGCAGGGCTGACTTGTGCCGGAGAGCTGGCGCGCATGGGTTACGACGTGACGATCTTTGAGGCCCTTCATGCCTTAGGCGGCGTTCTCATGTACGGGATCCCGGAATTCCGGTTACCCAAAAAGCTTGTTGCAAAGGAAATTGCGAACGCTCTTAATTTGGGAGTCAAGATCGAAAAGAACGTGATCGTTGGAAAGTCGATCACGGTCGATGAACTTTTCGAGGAAGGATTTAAGGCTGTTTTTATCGGATGCGGCGCCGGTCTTCCTTCCTTCATGAAGATTGAAGGTGAGAATCTGAACGGTGTTTATTCCGCCAATGAGTTCCTGACGCGCGCGAATCTTATGAAAGCTTATGATTTCCCTAACGTCCCGACGCCGATCAAGATCGGAAAGCGGGTCGCAGTGGTGGGGGGCGGGAATGTGGCCATGGACGCGGCGCGAACCGCCAAGCGTCTTGGTGCCGAAGAAGTTTATATTGTTTACCGCCGGAGTGAAGCGGAACTTCCGGCTCGTGCGGAGGAGATCCATCACGCTAAAGAAGAAGGGATTATTTTTAGGCTTCTTCGGAATCCCGTGAAGATCCTTGGAAAAGACGGTTGGGTTACAGGGATGGAGTGCGTCGAAATGGAACTGGGTGAGCCCGATGAATCCGGCCGCCGTAGACCTGTGGTGAAAAACGGAAGCAATTTTGAATTTCCGGTCGAGACAGTCATTATTGCTATTGGCGGAACCCCGAATCCTTTGATCCGCCAGACCACGCCGGGTCTTGAAGCTCAGAAATGGGGTGGTATCATTGTGGACGAAGCGACCATGAAGACCTCCAAAGAAGGTGTGTATGCCGGTGGCGATATTGTGACCGGCGCCGCGACCGTGATCCTGGCAATGGGGGCGGGGAAGACCGCGGCTCGGGCGATCCATGACACTCTTCAGAAAAAAGCATCCTGAGCTTTTCCCGCTATTTTTGCTCAGAGATGTTTGACATTTGGACCAAAAGGGATAGGATATCTCCTCAATTGTTCTAAATTTCACAATTTATTGAGGCGGGATGGACAATCCAGCGCAGAAAACTCAAGCATCGGCAGCCGCACAGGGGATCGCTTGTGCCTGCCAGCCCACCGATGAAGAAATGCTCCGCAGTCTGGACGCGGTGATTGATGGGTTCTCCAAAACCGACGGTGCTCTGATCCCGATCCTTCAGACGGCTCAAAATCTTTTCGGCTATCTTCCCAAGACTGTTCTCAAACACATCAGCGCGCGGCTCAAGATCCCCTATAGCGAAGTGACCGGGGTAGTCACTTTTTATTCCTTTTTTTCTACAGTGCCGCGCGGGAAGCATGTCGTGCGCGTCTGCCTTGGAACGGCCTGCTATGTCCGCGGCGGTAAGGAAGTGCTGGAGGCGTTCAAAAAGAATCTCAAAATCAATGTCGGCGAAACGACGCCGGATCGGATGTTTTCCCTGGAAGTGGGCCGCTGCTTTGGCGCCTGTGGTTTGGCCCCGGTCGCTCTGATCGATGAAGATGTTCACCAGAGGGTCAAGTCGGCCAAGATCCGAGAAATGATCAGTCCGTACCAGCACGAAGGCGAAGATGTGAAGGAGGCTCGGTAAAATGGCTCTTTCACGGATCGCGTCACTCGACGACCTGAACAAGGTCAAAAAATCAGTTTTGGACGAACAAAAAAAGAATGCCTCTAAAAAGAAGATCCTTCTTTGTTCCGGTGCCGGTTGTATCGCATCGGGGTCCCTCCTGCTCAAAAAAGCCCTCGAACAAAAGATCAAGGAAGAAAAGCTAGATGTGGAGGTTGTGGAGACCGGCTGCCTGGGACCTTGTGCTCAAGGGCCCGTGATCGTGGTCAGTCCCGACCAAACGTTCTATGAGAATCTCAAGCCCGAAGACGCACGCGATATCGTGGATGAACATCTCCGGAAGGGAAAGCCCGTTGAGCGGCTGGTTCCGCGCGATATCAAGGACAACAAACCGGTCCTGAACCAGAACAACATGGATTTTTTTCAGAAGCAGATTAAAATCGTCCTCCGGAATTGCGGAAAGATCGATCCCTTGAAGATTGGCGATTATATCGCGCAGGACGGCTATCAGGCGCTTGCCAAAGCTTTGACATCGATAACCCCGGATGAAGTGATCAAGCAGGTTAAGAAATCCGGTCTTCGCGGTCGTGGGGGCGCAGGGTTTTCGACCGGACTCAAGTGGGAACTCACCCGCATAGCTCCCGGCGATGTGAAGTACGCGATTTGCAATGCGGATGAAGGGGATCCCGGTGCTTTTATGGACCGTAGCGTGCTGGAAGGGGATCCTCACAGTGTGATCGAAGGCATGGTTATCGCCGCTTATGCGATCGGTGCTGCGCGTGGCTTTATTTATGTTCGTGCGGAATACCCGCTTGCGGTTTCAAGACTTACCAAAGCGATCGAGCATGCCAAGGAGTCGGGACTTCTCGGCAAAAATATCCTCGGGAGCGGTTTCAATTTTGATTTAGAGATCCGGATGGGTTCTGGGGCTTTTGTCTGCGGCGAGGAAACAGCGCTTATGCGTTCCATTGAAGGAAAACGTGGCGAGCCGCGTCCTCGTCCTCCTTTTCCGGCCCAAAAAGGTCTTTGGGACAAGCCCAGCCTTCTCAATAACGTCGAAACCTATGCCAATATTCCCGTCATCCTCTGCAAAGGCGCGGACTGGTATGCGACCTATGGGACTGCCGCGAGCAAGGGAACTAAGGTTTTTGCCCTTGCCGGAGCTGTGAGGAACACCGGACTTGTGGAAGTGCCGATCGGCACTCCGCTGGGCGAACTAATCTATGAGATCGGTGGCGGTATCAAAGGCGGAAAAAAATATAAGGCCGCCCAGATCGGCGGTCCGTCAGGCGGATGTATCCCGAAGGAATTTCTGAATGTCTCGTTGGACTATAAAACCCTGGAAGAGCTCGGTGCCATCATGGGTTCCGGGGGTCTCATCGTTATGGACGAAGACTCTTGCATGGTCGACGTGGCAAGATTTTTCATGGAATTTGTACAGGACGAATCCTGCGGGAAGTGCGTTCCGTGCCGCGTCGGGACTAAGCGCATGCTCGAAATCCTGGAACGCATCTGTGCGGGCCATGGCGAGGAAGGCGATGTCGAAAAACTGATCCGCTTGGGACTTCAGATCAAAGAAACCTCGCTTTGTGGTCTGGGGCAAACGGCGCCCAATCCCGTGCTTTCCACGATACGTCATTTCCGGAAGGAATATGATCAGCACATCCGGGAGTTACACTGCGAAGCGGGTGTTTGTCCGCAGCTTGTGCGGGCCTCGTGCCAGACCGCGTGTCCCGCGGGGGTCGATGTCCCGGGCTTTGTATCGCTTGTGGGGGAGAAGCGCTACGCCGAGGCGCTCAAGCTTCATCGCGAACGGAATCCTTTTGCGGCGGTTTGCGCCCGTGTTTGCTTTCATACTTGCGAAGATAAATGCCGCAGGGCGACTCTCGATGATTCGGTTTCAATCCGCGGGATCAAACGTTTCATGGTCGACCAGGAAGTGGTGATCCAAGTGCCCGAGGTCCGGCACAATGAGCAGAATGCGGTACGGAAGATCGCGATCGTTGGGGCGGGCCCTGCGGGTCTTTCTTGTGCCTATTTTCTGGCAAGGCTTGGATATCGGCCTACCGTACTCGAATCGGAGCCGAGACCGGGCGGCATGTTGGTCCAGACGATTCCCGCATACCGGTTGCCACGAGAAACCCTGGCGCGTGAAATACGGATGATCGAACAATTAGGCGTGACGATCGAGACGAACAAACGGCTTGGAAAGGATTTTACGCTCCAAGAGTTGCGTGACAAGAAGTATGACGCGATTTTCATCGGAATTGGCGCCCCGGAATCCTTCGGGCTCGGAATTATGGGGGAAGATGCGGACGGGGTCGTTATGGCCCTGCCATTTTTGAGAGAATATAACATTCGAGGGTCTGTCCCCGTCGGGAAAAAAGTGGTGGTGGTGGGCGGCGGGAATGCGGCTATCGATGCCGCCAGGACCGCGCTCCGTTTGGGAGCTGAGCATGTGACTGTGCTTTATCGTCGGAGTCAGGAAGAAATGCCGGCTTATGCCGAAGAGGTGCGCGAAGCGATCTACGAAGGTATCAAACTGATGCCGCTCACGCATCCTGTGGAGATATTAAAGAACTCGGGGGGCAAGGTCACCGGGGTACGATGCATGACGATGAAGCTTGGCGACTATGACCGGAGCGGTCGTCGTTCGCCGACCGCCGACGGCGCGGATCAATTCACGCTTGAGGCGGATCAGGTCATTGGCGCGATCGGTCAGACCCTCCAGGCTGGAAGACTTTTTGAGCTTAAAGACGCCGAGATCAAGATGACACAGAATAAATTTATCTATGCCGATTCCGTGACCGGGCAGACTTCAGTTCCCGGGATTTTTGCGGGCGGGGATGCAGCCTCCGGTCCTTGGTCGGTCGTTGCGGCGATCGGTGCCGGGGAGAGAGCCGCCGTAGGCATCGACCAATTTCTGACAGGCGAAGATCACTCCTTCTGGCGCGAGGAAAAGACGGTAGATACGGATTTTGATCCCGATGTGGATCCCGTGCCCTATCCCCGTGAGTCAGTGCGTTCGATCGCTGTGGAGAAACGCAAACATAATTTTGATGAAGTAGAACTTTCCTGGAACGAGAACGTAGCGCAGCGTCAGGCGAAACGGTGTCTCCGCTGTGATTATGGCAAGACGGTCACGCACCGAGGGCATAAATAATGCCAAAGATCTTTGTAAACAATAAAGAGATCGAAGTTGCGGCGAACACGACCATTCTGGATGCCTCTCGCACCCTGGGGCTTCATATTCCGACACTCTGCAACTATGAGGGTAAAGCTTCAATCGGAGCCTGCCGTGTATGTCTCGTCGAAGTGGAGGGCGCGAAGACGCTTGTGGCTTCCTGCTCGACCCCCGTGACCGAAGGTATGAAGATCCACACGAACAATCAGCGGGTGCGTGAAGCACGACGGACGGTCGTGGAGCTGATCTTGAGCGAACACGAAGGAAGCTGCCAATATTGCACGCGCAGTGAAGATTGTGAATTGAAAGCCATCGCTTCGCACTTGGGGATTGAAGACATCCACTACAAAGGCGAAAAGCCGGTGGTCCAGATCGATAACAGCACCCCCGCGCTCGTGCGAGATTCTGGAAAATGCATCAAGTGCCGCCGATGCGTGACGGTCTGCCGGGAAGTGCAGGGTGTGGGAGCGCTTTTCCCGCAAAACCGCGGCTACAAAACCATGATCGGCCCGGCGTTTGCCATGGATCTGGACAGCGTAGCTTGTGTCCAATGCGGCCAGTGCGCGGCCATTTGTCCGGTGGGGGCTATTACAGAAAAGAACGATATTGATAAAGTGTGGGCAGCCCTTGAAGATAAAACGAAGCATGTTGTGGTGCAAACTGCGCCGGCGATCCGGGCAGCTCTGGGTGAATGCTTCGGCTATCCTCCGGGGACTTTAGTGACAGGAAAAATGGTGACAGCGCTCAGGAGGATCGGTTTTCATTCGGTTTTCGATACGAACTTCACCGCCGACCTTACAATCATTGAAGAGGGAACAGAGCTTTTGATGAGGCTCAAGAAAGCTCTTGTGGAAAAGCAACCCGTGTCGCTTCCGATGTTCACGAGCTGTTCGCCGGGCTGGATTAAGTTTGCGGAGTACTATTATCCGGAATTTTTGCCGAATCTCTCCAGCTGCAAATCGCCCCAGCAGATGTTCGGTGCCCTGGCAAAAACTTATTACGCGACCCAAAAAGGCGTTAAGCCTGAGGATATGGTCGTTGTGTCGATTATGCCATGTACGGCCAAAAAATTCGAAGCTACGCGACCTGAAATGAACTCCAGCGGAGTTCAGGACGTGGACTATGTGCTGACCACCCGGGAACTCGGGTTCATGGTTGAGTCGGCAGGGATCGATTTTAGGGCGTTGGAGGACGGCGTGATGGATTCTCCTCTCGGGATCTCGACTGGAGCTGCGGATATTTTTGCCAACACGGGAGGCGTGATGGAAGCGGCGCTGAGAACCGTCTATGAGATCGTGACGGGTCGTGAATTTCCAGCGGCTGATCTTCGTCTAGCTCCTGTGGAAGGGCTTAAGGGGATCAAAGAGGCTTCGCTTGTGATCACGGGGACCGTTCCGGAATGGTCCTTTCTGGAGAATGTAGAAGTCAAAGTGGCCGTTTCTCATGGGCTTGCGAACGCGGCACATTTGCTAGATCAGATCAAAGAAGGTAAGGCGAATTATCATTTTATTGAGATTATGACTTGTCCTGGCGGTTGTATCGGTGGGGGAGGTCAGCCTCGCTACACCGATGATGCTGTTCGTTTGGCGCGTATTAACGCTATCTATAAAGAAGATGCGGGCAAGAAGCTCCGGAAGTCTCATACGAATCCTCAGATCAAAAAAATTTACGACGAGTTTCTCAAGAAGCCTCTTGGCGAGAAGTCCCACCATCTGCTCCATACGCACTACTCCGAGCGCTCAAAGACCTAGCGCTAAATTCTTTCATTTTTTTGTTGCACGGCTTCATGTTTTTTGATAATATTTCAATCGTTCGGTTTTTCACGAATGCGCTATGAAAAAACTCCCCCGGAAGATCATCACAAGAGTCCTGCTTTACATACGGACGCTTGAAGGCCTCATCAAGGAGAAGCGCTTTCTTGTTTCTTCGAAGCAGCTCTCGGAGATTACGGGGCTTTCGGACGTCAAAATTCGCAAGGACATTTCGAATTTTAAAAAAGTCGGGAAGCCGCGCATCGGTTATAAAACCGCGGATTTGAAAAAAACACTTGAAAATTATTTACTTCAAAACAACGTCGTACATTTAGTGCTTTTTGGGGTGGGAAATCTAGGTTCTGCTTTTTTGAGGTATCCGGGGTTTCGCAGGGAAAAAGTCAAGCTTGTAGCGGCTTTTGATGTTTCGCGGCGCAGGGTTGGAAAGAAGATCGCTGGGGTACGGATTTATCCAGTGGAGAGGGCCCCTGAGATCATCAAACGGTGTCATGCCGATATCGGGATCATTGCAGTGCCAAAAGAGCATGGTCAGGAAGTTGCGGATTATATGGTGTTGTCGGGGCTGCACCGGATCGTTAATTTCGCGCCGTGTTCGATCAGTGTCCCGGCGAAAGTGCAGGTTCGTAATATTGATTTTACAATCGAGTTTTTATCGCTTTTCTGTGATTCTGTGAAATAGAAGCCTCGAAGAAAATGTGGGAGGATGCTATGGAATATGACGCGCAAAAGATTCTGACTCAGTTCAATGAAGCGATGGTGGATATCCGTAAGGCCGTGCCGAAAGAGTACGAAGCCTTCATGAAAGAAAAAGAGGCGATCCTGGCTTCTGGGAGGGTTCCGGAAAAGACCAAGTGGCTGCTGCTTTTGGTGGCCAGCACGACACAGAAATGTCCGGTCTGTATTCCCCGGGCGGTCCGGCATTGCCTGGATGCAGGTTGGACGAAAGAAGAAATGCTTGAGGCCTGTATGGTGGCTGTCCTGGTCGGGGGTTCCAGCGTTATGACCTATGTGACGCTGGTGGATAAAGCCATCGAGCAGATGAAAAAATAGAGTAAAGAGATTTTTGAATAAGGAGTTTTTGAATGGATAAAGAAATTTTAGAGCGAGAGGTCAAAGAGATCGCGGATTCCTGGAAGGGGAAAGAGGGGAATCTGATCATGGTGCTTCACCAGATCCAGAACCGCTACGGCTATGTCCCGCGCGATGTTTCGCTCGTGCTTTCCGAGGTTTTGGATGTGCCGCTCGCGCGAATCTATGAGGTCATCACGTTTTATCACTTTTTTCGTCTCACCCCTCCGGGAAAACACACCATCTCGGTTTGTATGGGAACGGCTTGCTACTTGAAGGGTGGAGCCGAAATTATGGCGGAATTGGAACATCTTCTTTGCGTGAAACCCGGGGAGACGACCAAGGATGGTCAATTCCAGTTGGAAATGGTTCGTTGTCTGGGATGCTGCGGTTTGGCGCCGGTTTTGAAAATTGGTGAGAAAGTTTTTGGCGGCGTGAAGAAAAAAGATATCGGCGATATTATCGCCCATTATTCTGAAGAAGCCGAAGTCCCAGTGGCCGAGTGACGTGAGAGGAATACTACGATGACTAAAATGAATAAGAAGGACCTGGAAGCCATCAAGCAGAAACACGCCGGGGAAGACCGCAACTGGATCAAGGTGGGTTTTAGCACCTGCGGGATCGCCGCCGGGGCTAAGGAAGTCTACGACACGCTCGTCGAAGAAAGCCGCAAGCATAATGCCGATGTTGAGATCAAGAAGTGCGGCTGCGTTGGAATGTGTTCGGCGGAACCGCTTGTAGAGGTCCATGTCAAGAACATGCCGACAGTTTTCTACGGCAAGGTTGATAAGGAAGTTGCGACCAAGATCATGGAAAAGCATGTGGGCGGCAAGATGCTCGTGAACGACCGAATTTATGATATGAAGCTTAATTAAGGAAGCGGAGAAGTCATGGGAAAGACAGTTTTCATTAAAGATACAGCGATCACCGGGAAAGATAAGACACGGGATTTCTACGGAGTTTTCCTCGGGATCTTGAGGGAAAAAGGGCTGGAGAACGAGGTCCAGCTTGTGCGCGTCGCGGACATTGGTATTTATGGCCAGGGGATGGTGGTCCGAGTGCTGCCGGAAAATTTCCTGTACGCAAACGTTCAGGAGAATGAAATCCAGGCGATCGTTCTGGAAAGCGTGGTGGGGGGGAAGCCTGTTCAGGGTAAAGCGAGCACGCAACCTTCTAAGCAACTTCGTATCGTGCTCCGTAATTGCGGGGTGATCGATCCGGAAAGCATCGAGGATTATATCGCCCGGGACGGCTACCAGGCTCTCGCGAAAGTCTTGAGCGAATATACGCCGGAGAAGGTGGCTCAGGAAGTGAAAGCTTCCGGACTTCGCGGTCGCGGGGGTGCGGGATTTCCGACGGGATTGAAATGGGATATCACACGCAAGGCCCAGGGCGATCAGAAATACGTTATCTGTAACGGCGATGAAGGTGACCCGGGTGCGTACATGGATCGCAGTGTCTTGGAGGGTGATCCGCATTCCGTGATCGAGGGTATGATCATCGGAGCCTATGCGATCGGCGCCTCCAAAGGATATTTTTATATTCGCGCGGAGTATCCTCTCGCGATCGAGAGGATCGAAAAAGCTATCCAGCAATGTCGCGATCGTGGGATCTTGGGGAACGGAATCCTGGGTTCATCTTTCAATCTCGATCTGGAAATCCGGCTGGGTGCCGGGGCTTTTGTCTGCGGAGAAGAAACGGCGCTGATCGCCTCGATCGAGGGGAAACGAGGTTATCCAAGTCCTCGCCCTCCTTTTCCGTCCATCAAAGGTCTTTGGGGAAAACCGACCTGTATCAATAACGTTGAAACCTTGGCGAATATCCCAGTCATTTTTCTGAAAGGCAGCGCTTGGTTCGCGGGAATTGGGACCGAGAGCTCCAAGGGAACCAAAGTGTTTGCCGTGACCGGTAAAGTGAAGAATTCAGGGTTGGTCGAAGTGCCCATGGGTACCGCGATCGAAGATATCGTTTACGGGATCTGCGGTGGAGCCCTCAGCGGGAAGAATGTCAAAGCAATCCAAACGGGCGGGCCTTCCGGCGGCGTAATCCCCAAAGAATTTTTTCAGACCAAAGTGGATTACGAAAGCCTGCAGAAAATGGGCTCTATTATGGGTTCCGGCGGCATGATCGTGATGGATGAGGACGATTGCATGGCGGATATCGCAAAATTCTATCTTGGATTCTGCGTGGATGAATCTTGTGGTAAATGTGCTCCGTGCCGTATCGGTGGAACGCAGATGTTGAGACTCCTCAGGAAAGTCACCGATGGGGAAGGAACGCAAAAAGACCTTGGGCAACTGGAGCAGATCTCATTTGCCATGCAAAAGGCGTCTCTTTGCGGCCTCGGACAAACAGCGCCCAATCCGGTGCTTTCAACCTTGCATTATTATCGCGCGGAGTATGACGCGCATGTGAACAAGAAAAAATGCCCGGCCTGTAAGTGCGAAAAGCTGATCCGGTTCATGATCCTGAGCGAAAAATGCGTGAAGTGCGGCATGTGTTTCAAGGCCTGTCCGGTGGGCGCGATTTCTGGAAACCGCGAAAGCGGTTATCTGATCGATCAGACCAAATGTACCCGGTGCGGTCAATGCTTCGAAGTTTGCAAGCCGCGCGCCATCAGTCGTAGTTAACATAAAACAAGTTTTTATTCGAGGAAAGAAAAATTTTATGATCAAAGCTCTTATCAATGGAATCAAGGTTGAGGTTCCCGAGAACACGACGATCTTGGATGCGGCGCGGAAGGCTCAGATCAAGATTCCCACGCTTTGCAAACATCCGGATGCTTATCTTCATGCCTCGGCGGCTTGCGGGATCTGTCTTGTGAGGGCTAAGGGGAATAGGAAAATGCTCCGGGCTTGCACGACACCTCTGGAAGAGGGAATGGATATTATTACGCACGATCCTGAGATCGTATCCATCCGCCGAACGGTGGTGGAACTTTTCCTTTCCAATCATCCGAATGAGTGCCTGACCTGCGGGCGGAACAATAATTGCGAGTTGCAGTCCCTCGTGGCAGATTTCGGGATTCGGGAAGAATTCTACGAAAAGATCGTCCGGGATATTCCCAAAGACGATTCGACCGGGAATATCGTGTTGGAACCCCGGAAATGCATCAATTGCGGCCGTTGCGTGGATGTCTGTCAGAATGTCCAGGATGTATGGGCTCTGACATTTCTCCAACGCGGATTTAACACAAGAATGGCCCCTGCGGGGGATATCAGTCTTGCGGACTCGCCTTGCGTGCGCTGCGGCCAGTGTGCGGCACATTGTCCGACCGGTGCGATCTTTGAAAAAGATGATTCCATGCTAGTGTGGAAAGCGCTTCGCGATCCGGAGCAATATTGCGTGGTCCAGATCGCCCCCGCGGTGCGTGTTGCGCTCGGAGAAGCTTTCGGCTTTCCCATCGGCACCAATGTGACGAAGAAGATGTACACCGCGCTACGGCGCATGGGCTTTAAAGCGATCTTTGATACGAATTTTGCCGCGGACGTAACCATCATGGAAGAAGCCAGCGAATTCATTGAGCGCTTTGTGAATAAAAAAGGCGTGCTCCCCTTGATCACGACCTGCTGCCCGTCGTGGGTCGATTTTATGGAAAAATTCCATCATGATATGATCCCGCATTTTTCTTCCGCGAAGTCCCCGCATGAAATGTTGGGTGTTCTGGTGAAGACCTATTACGCGGAAAAGAATAAGATCGATCCCGCAAAACTCAAAGTGATTTCGGTGATGCCGTGTACATCCAAGAAATTTGAGATCTCGCGAAGTCACGATATGTCGGCCTCCGGGTTTCAGGACGTGGATGTGGTGCTCACGACCCGTGAACTTGCCCGTATGATCAAACAGGCCGGTATTGATTTTACGAATCTTCCGGATGAAGAATGCGATCATATTTTGGGGGATTACAGCGGTGCCGGCACGATCTTTGGAGCGACCGGCGGTGTGATGGAGGCCGCGCTTCGGACAGCTTATTTTTTCGTGACAGGCAAGAATCTTGCCAAGGTTGAATTCGAGAATGTCCGTGGCTTGAAGGGCGTTAAAGAAACCTCGATCAATATCGAAGGCACCGAGATAAGGATCGCGGTGGCTCACGGTCTTGCCAATGTTGAATATGTGCTCAATGAGGTCCGGAAAGCTCAGAAAGAAGGCAAGCCGCTCCCGTATCATTTTATCGAGGTGATGGCCTGCCCGGGTGGCTGCGTGGGTGGCGGCGGACAGCCCTATGGCGTGACGGATGAACTTCGTATTGCCCGCTCTAAGGGCCTGTATACAGATGATGAAGCCCAAACGGTTCGTTGTTCGCATGAAAATCCTTACGTGCAACAGCTTTACAAGGATTTCCTTGAGAAACCTTTGAGCGAGAAGGCCCATCATTTGCTTCACACGAAGTATCAGCCGCTTCCGATTTACCGGCGGTAACAAATATTTTAAATCTCAAATTTCAGATTTGAGATTTGAAGAGTTCCTGAAGAGAGGCCTCGTGGGGCTGAAGCTAAGGGAGAGAAAATTTGAGGAAGTTCTTCGATCCCAGCCTCTTTCTTAAGGAGCTGGGATTTTTGTTTTCATAGCACAGCATTCCAACGGAGGAAGATCATGGATAAGAGATTAGGGTTTATCGGGATCATTGTGGAAGACCGGAAAAAGGCGGCGCACCAGGTGAACGACCTGCTTTCCGAATATGGGGACATCATTGTCGCACGTGTGGGGCTTCCTTATCGGGAACGGAAGTGTTCTGTGATCACGTTGATCGTGGATGCAACGACAGACCAATTGGGATCGCTTACCGGAAAGCTGGGGGCGCTTGACGGTGTTTCCGTGAAATCCGCTCTAACAAAAGCCTAGGAGGCTTTAACGTGAACGATCGTATTGAAACAGATCATCTAGGCGAGAAGAAAGTGCCGGAGAACGCCTTCTGGGGCATTCACACTCAGCGTGCGCTTGAAAATTTCAGACTGAGCAGGCTTTGCGTTTCCCCGAATTTGATTCAGGCGCTGGTTATGGTAAAAAAAGCGGCTTGTCTGGCGAATCGGGAGCTAGGCTATCTTTCAACGGAAAAAGCCTCTGCGATCCGGACGGCCTGTGATGAGATCCTCGAGGGAAGATTTCCGGCCGCATGGCCTCTGGATGCGTTCCAGGGGGGTGCCGGAACTTCCACGAATATGAATGTCAATGAGGTGATCGCAAACCGATCGATAGAGATTCTTGGAGGCAAAAAAGGCCAGTATGGCGTCGTTCATCCGATCGAGGATGTGAATATGCACCAGTCTACAAATGACGTTTATCCGACAGCCTTGAAGGTGGCGGGGATCCTGGCTTTCAAGGAACTCAGTCAAGAGATCGCAGAACTTCAAGGAGTCTTCCAGCGAAAGGAGAAAGAGTTTTCGGAGATCGTAAAGATCGGAAGGACAGAACTTCAGGAAGCGGTGCCCATGACGCTCGGGGTCGAATTCTCCGCTTTCGCGGAAGCTCTTGCGAGAGATCGCTGGCGGACATTTAAGTGTGAAGAGAGACTAAGGACTGTGAATATCGGTGGGACTGCAATTGGGACGGGGCTGGGTGCGCCGCAGGACTACATTTTTCTGGTTATTGAAAAGCTGCGAGAAATTACGGGATTGGGCCTGAGTCGGAGCGAGAATCTTGTCGATGCGACGGCGAATACAGATTCTTTCGTGGAAGTTTCAGGGATTTTGAAGGCCCATGCTGCCAACCTGATCAAGATTGCGAACGACCTCCGACTCATGAATCTTTTGGGTGAGATCAAGGTGCCGCGGCTTCAAGCGGGTTCTTCGATCATGCCAGGAAAGAGCAACCCCGTGATTTTGGAGGCTGTGATCCAGGTTGGATTGAAGGTAATTGCCAACGATTTTCTGATCACCGAGGCTGTGACGCGAAGCGCGTTTCAGATCAATGAATTCATGCCACTGTTGGCGCATGCTTTTTTAGAGTCTTTGGAAATACTTTCAAATACGGACAAGATTTTCGCGGGATATGTTCTGAACATTGAAGCGGATCCTGTGAAATGTCGCGAATATTTTGACCATGCCGAGGGGGTCGTGACGGCTCTCGTGTCCTATGTCGGCTATGAAAAGGCTGGGGATCTTCTAAATCAATTTCACGCTTCGCAGGGAAAAAGGCTAAGAGCATTTTTGGAAGAACAGCTGGGCAAGGAGATCGTCGCAAAGGCACTGTCACCTCAAAGCCTTCTATCACTGGGATATCGGAAAAATGGAAAAAACGCCTAAGGCTCTCCGGCTCCAAATTGGATTTTTTGGCCGGACCAATGTTGGAAAATCGAGTTTTTTAAACATGGTGTCTGGGCAGGATGTTGCTATTACGTCGCCCGTTCCTGGGACCACGACCGATGTGGTGGAAAAGACCATGGAGCTTCTTCCCATTGGGCCAGTGGTGTTCTTGGACACCGGAGGTGTGGACGATAGCTCGGTGCTTGCTGAAAAACGTATCCAGCGGACGAAAAAGATCTTCGAGCGAGCCGATGTTATTGGCTTGATCGTGGAACCCAACCAGTGGACCGGATTTGAAGATGCTATTTGCGACGAAGCCGTTTCGAGAAAGGCACCGCTCATCATCGTGGTGAATAAAACGGACCTTGTTGCTCCGGATTCCACGTTTCTTGAAAAGCTCAGAATAAAAACGGAGAGAATCTTACTTTGTTCAAGTATTGATCCCGAAAAAAGAGATGCCTACGTGACGGCTTTTAAAAAAGAGCTCCTGGAAGTATGTCCGGAGGATTTCCTGAAACCGCCGTCTCTCATCGGAGATCTTTTGCCTGCGGGCGGGCTGGCGATTTTGATCGTACCGATCGATCTTGAAGCGCCGAAAGGGCGGTTGATCCTGCCGCAAGTGCAGACGATCCGGGATATTCTAGATAATGATGCGGCCGTCGTGGTCGTCAAAGAGCGTGAATATGCCCATCTTTTGAACCAGCTTAAGGTGGTGCCAGATATAGTGGTTTGCGATTCCCAGGTGGTTCTTAAAATGGTGGCGGATACACCGGCTCTGGTCAAATGTACGACTTTTTCGATCCTCTTTTCAAGGCTTAAAGGGGATCTTGCCGAAATGGCCAGAGGCGTGAGGGCGATCGATACCCTGAAGGCGGGGGACAAGGTTTTGATGGCCGAATCTTGCAGTCATCACGCGGTGGAGGATGATATCGGCCGGGTGAAGATCCCTCGCTGGCTCAAACAGTATGTCGGCGTGGAACTGGATATCCGGAGTTTTGCTGGGCGTGATTATCCTGATGATCTGGAGTGCTACAAGCTCATCATTCATTGCGGGTCGTGTATGCTAACGCGTAGGGAAATGCTTTTCCGCATCGAAAGAGCCAAAGCCAAAGGCGTGCCGATCACCAATTACGGCGTCGCGATCTCTTTTGTCCAGGGAGTTTTGGAGCGGACGCTTGGGCCGTTTCCGGCGGCGTTGGAAGCTTATCGTAAAAGTAAAATAGAATCCAAGAGGGTTTTGTCATGACCGCTGAAACTGCCTGGATTGCTGAGCGTATTAAACAGGATCAGATTGACCGCTATCTCGAACAGGGCCATGATTTTATTGACGATGCTGCGATCTGGAAAAAGATTAAGACAGCCCAGGAACCCGAAGCCTCTGCTGTGCGTGCTATTCTCGCGCGGTCACTTTCTATTCAAACGCTTACGCCCGAAGAACTTGCGACTCTGATCCGCGTTGAGGACCCCGAGATGCTTAAGGAGATGGAATCTGCGGCCTTCCAGATCAAGAAAAAAGTCTATGACAACCGCATCGTGACCTTTGCGCCGCTTTATATGGGAAATTATTGTGTTAATAACTGCGCCTATTGCGGGTTCAAACACGAGAACCGTACGGCCAAACGCCGCGTTCTTTCCATGAACGAGATCCGGAAGGAGACCGAGAGTCTAACGGGAAAGATCGGTCACAAACGCATCATTGCTGTTTACGGCGAGCATCCGATGACCGGGATCGATTATATCCTTGAAAGTATGAAGACGATCTATGAGGTGAAGACTCCGACGAAGCATGGCTACGGCAATATCCGCCGCATTAATGTGAACGCGGCGCCGATGTCGATCGAGGAACTCGTTCGTCTGCGGGACGGCGGGCTTGGGACGTATCAGGTTTTTCAGGAAACTTATCACCACGAGACCTACGCGAAACTGCACCCGAAAGGGACGCTTAAGTCCGATTATCGCTGGCGGCTCTATGCTATGCACCGCGCGATGGAGGCGGGGATCGATGATGTGGGAATTGGGGTTCTGTTCGGGCTTTATGATTGGCGTTTTGAGGTGATGGCGCTTTTGTATCATGCGATACACCTTGAAGCGAAAATGGGGATCGGTCCGCATACGGTATCTTTCCCGCGCATGGAACCGGCACTTAACTCCGAATATGCTGATCACTCTCCCTACAAGGTCTCGGATGAGGATTTTAAGAAGATCATCCTGCTCATCCGTCTTGCTATCCCTTACACGGGGATGATCATTACGGCGCGGGAAACGGCGCAGATGCGGCGCGACGCGATCGGTCTTGGGATCACCCAGACTGATGCCTCCACGAAAATCGGGATTGGAAGTTACAGCGAAGAGGACAAGGGCCAGGAATCCGAGCGCCAACAGTTCATGCTTGGCGATACGCGAAGCCTTGATGAGCTGGTTAAAGATTTTGCAGAAATGGGGCACATTACCTCGTTTTGCACGGCTGGCTACCGCTGCGGGCGGACCGGAAAGTGCATCATGGACCTTTTGCGCAGTGGCCAGGAGGGGAAATTCTGCAAACTGAATGCTGTGTTGACTTTCCAAGAATGGCTGGATGATTTTGCGACTCCAGCCACCCGCGAAGCCGGTCTCCGGGTCCTCGAAAAAGAACTCGAAGAAATCAAAATAAGAAATCCTCAGGGGTTTCCGGTCTTTTATCAATTCCTTGAGCGTGTCCGTAAGGGAGAGCGAGATCTGTTTTTGTAGTCTTCCATGCTCTCCATAAAACCAGAATGAAAAATGCGCGATGTCTGAAATAACGCGAAATGAAATGCTGAAGTGGTTGGGGGAGAAAGATCCCGCGAAGCTCGAGGAGCTTTTCCTGGAGGCGCGCGCATGTGCCGTTCGGCATGTGGGGCCAAAAGTTTATTTTCGCGGCCTTATTGAGTTCAGCAATCACTGTGTGAAAGATTGTTATTATTGCGGTATTCGGAAGAGCAACGCCTATGTGACCCGTTTCTCCATGGAGGAAAGTGAGATATTGCAATGTGCGATGGCGGCTCAGGAAATGGACTATGGGTCGATCGTTTTGCAGTCCGGCGAGCGCCAGGATGAGGATTATGTTCGTTTTATCGAGACTATTCTCCGGAAGATCAAAGCCGCAACCTCCAGAAAACTCGGAATTACGCTGTCACTTGGGGAACAGACCGAGGAGACTTATGAACGGTGGTTTAAGGCGGGCGCCCATCGTTATCTTTTGAGGATTGAGACCAGCGATCCCACGCTTTATAAGCGGCTTCATCCCGAGGACCATAGCTTCGAGATGCGCCGCGAATGTCTCAGGAAGCTCCGGCGGATTGGTTATCAGGTTGGAACGGGTGTCATGATCGGATTGCCGTCTCAGACCCATGAAAATCTAGTCGAGGATATTCTGTTTTTTAAGAAGGAGGATATCGACATGGTGGGGATGGGCCCTTATGTCTCGCATAGAGACACGCCGCTTGTTCCCGCGGATCATGATTCGGATGAAAATTTCAGGCTTGGGCTTGTGATGATCGCGCTCACAAGATTGGTTCTTAAAGACGTGAATATCGCAGCCGCAACGGCGCTGCAAACGCTGGATCCCTCAGGACGGGAGAAAGGGGTTCAGGCGGGCGCCAATATTATCATGCCGAATATTACACCCACGGATTATCGAAAGTTCTATCAGCTTTACGACAATAAGCCTTGCCTTGATGAAAACGCGCGTCAGTGCAAAAGCTGTCTTGAGCGCCGCATTCAAGCGGCGGGTGCCGAGATCGGCTATGGCGAGTGGGGGGATTCGCCGCATGCCGCCCAAAGGAAGAAATATCTCAAAAGCAGTACATAGCACTTGGGACATAAGTACATGGCAAGCTGTTAATAACGCATACTTTGAACCAAGTGCCATGTCCTATGGACTCTGTGAGGTTTCTCCGTATTCTACGCTTGATATCTTCAAAAAATATGATAGAACATAGTGCCGTCAGATCGATAAAGGCCTGTTTTGAGAACCCGCCCAGTGCAATCCAATGAGGTGGACCATGGATAAAAAAGAGTTCTACGTAAAGTCGGAAAAGATCATTAATGAGACGTTTGAGACCATCAAAAAGTACGCCAAGGTTGTGGCGGAAAAGACGGGGGAGGCGGCTCATGTCACGCGACTTGTGATCCAGAAAGCGACCCTGGAGCATCAGTTAGCTAAAACGTTTTCCCAACTGGGCAGTCAGGTGTATCAAACGACTGTGAGACAGGGCGAGAAACTCGATCTTGGAGCCCCAGAGATACAGAAAGTTCTTGGGGAGATCAAAAAGCTCGACACCGAACACGGCCAGGTTGAAGCGGTACTGGAAAAAGAACGTAAAGTCAAGGCCGTCAAGGAAGCTAAGTTAAAGGCTGTCCAAAAACGGAAAAGCACTAAGAATTAGGCTGATGGATAAAGGATATAGGCATCCCTCTTTCCATTATTCAACAGCTTAAATACTGTTTTCACGCGAGCGTGGCGAAATTGGCAGACGCATCACCTTGAGGGGGTGACGCCGCAAGGCATGGAGGTTCAAGTCCTCTCGCTCGCACCACTTTACAACTGGAAGACGGAAGTCGGATGACGTAAAAGCGTTGGCGACATCCATCATCCTACATCCAAGGAAAAGATGATCCCATCCCACATTTTCAGAGAATACGATATTCGCGGCATCGCGGGCAAAGAGCTCACTGAAGAGGTTGCACTCGCGATTGGTAAGGCGTTCGGGTCAGTCCTTGCGCGTGAGGGAAAAAAGAACATCGCGATCGCGCATGACCATCGCTGGAGCTGGGAATTCCTGTTCCGGGGGTTGTCGAATGGTCTCCAGAGTTGCGGCCTTACGGTGATCGATATCGGGTTGGCGCCCACCCCGCTTCTTTATTTTTATGTCGCGAACAATAAACTCGATGCCGGCATTTCTTTGACTGGTTCTCACAATCCCCCGGATGAAAACGGTTTCAAGTTCCAACATTCCAGCCGTTCTTTTTTTGGAAAAGAGATCCAAAACCTCAAGCAGATCATCGACAAAAATGATTTTGTGACAGGTCAGGGGAAGATTGAACGACCGGATCATGATGGTGTTCTCAAATCTTACGAAGATTTTATCGCGAATGATTTTAAGTTCACCAAAAAGCTCAAAGTTGTTTTAGACACCGGACATGGCATGGGTGGGCTTACGGCTCCGACGCTTATTCGTCGACTGGGGCACGATGTGACCGTCCTTTTTGAGAATCTTGATCCAAAAATGCCAGACCATCAAGCTGATCCCTCTGTTCCGGCGAACCTGAAGGATCTTCAGAAGAAAGTCGTCGAGCTCAAAGCGGATATCGGCATTGCCTTTGACGGGGACGCCGACCGTATCGGCGTGGTCGATGAAAAAGGGCAGATTATCTATGGTGACAAGCTACTTCTTCTCTATGCTCGCGAGATCCTGACGCGCAAACCCGGCGCGGTCATTATCGGAGATGTCAAAAGTTCGAAGCAGATCTATGACGATATCGCCAAGCGTGGGGGTAAGCCTATTATGTGGAAAACCGGCCATTCCTTAATCAAAGCCAAAATGAAAGAAACTGGTGCTGAGATGGCGGGCGAGATGAGTGGGCACATGTTTTTCAAGGATCGCTGGCTTGGCTTCGATGATGCGGTCTATGCGGCGTGCCGGATCCTGGAGATCGCCGACAAAGCGAACGCGCCGTTCTCAACGTTGCTTGCCGACGTGCCGCAGCTTGTGAACACCCCGGAGATCCGTTTTGAGCTTCCTGAAGAGATCAAATTCAAAGTGATCGCACAGGTCGTCACGGACCTTAAAAAGAAGTACGAGGTCATTGATATTGACGGCGCTCGCGTCCAGTTCCCGGATGGTTGGGGATTGGTACGAGCTTCCAATACCCAGCCGGTGCTCGTAATGCGTTTTGAGGCTCAGACTCAGCAACGACTCGATGAAATCCGGGCGATTGTTGAAAATGAACTCAAGACCGTGATGCACGAGATGAGCTGATGAACTGGGCAGTTATCATGGCGGGAGGAAGCGGGACACGCTTCTGGCCGGAAAGCCGTAAGCATCGCGCCAAGCAATTCCTGAACCTCTTCGGCCCGAAGACGCTTCTAGAGCAAACCTTCGATCGTGTCAAAAAAGTAATACCTCCCTCACGTATTTTCATTTTTACCGCTTTGGACAAAGCCGCCTCGACGGCCAAACTTCTTCACATCCCGCGCGCGCAAGTGATCGGGGAGCCGGTTGGGCGTAATACCGCGCCGTGTGCTGCTTGGGCCGCATCTTTGATCATGAAAAAAGATCCCTCGGCCGTCCTGGGCATTTTTCCTGCGGAT
>Ga0114951_10002246_pt1 | contig 22152 bp, 17 predicted proteins | sample AM7aDNAmetaG_FD_88677 | JGI IMG/M metagenome (GOLD analysis project Ga0114951, IMG submission 88677) | Freshwater microbial communities from Finland to study Microbial Dark Matter (Phase II) - AM7a DNA metaG | ecosystem: Environmental > Aquatic > Freshwater > Lake | place: Finland: Lake Alinen... | reverse complement strand
CTTCATCCCCGAGGCGCAAGGCGGTCCGGCCGGCGCAGCCAACGCTCTTTACGCCTTCGGCCGTCTCTCCGCCATCGGCTTCGCCCCCTTCGGCATCGACGACCTGGGCAACGCTCCGCTCGATCTCGTCGGCATCACCAATCCATCGGAAAGCCCTGACAACGCCGCCATCGCCAGCGTCTACACTGTGCTGTCCCGCCTGGCCCCCATGATCCTTGAAAGGCAGAGCGCAAACGGCCTCTCCGCCGCGCTCATCGAAGGTGAAGCCCAGCGGTCGGCTAGGTTCTCCCTCGGCGACTTCACCGCCACCATGACCCGTGCCGGCGGAGCCTCCAACGCCGCTGCGCGCATCGCCGCACTCTTCCTCCAAACCGGGCCCGCCGAATTCCTTGTCGTCGGCAGCGGCGATGCCCAGATCACCTTCTCCACCGACAAACCCGGTCCACCCATTGTCGGCATCGAGAGCATCGACGAAGAGATCTTCCAGAAAGGAGCCTGGGTGCCGCAACGTCGGCTCAATGGCGACGAGAACTCCCAGGGACAAGCGCTACGCCTCAGCGCCGCAGACCTCGCCCAGGGCAAAATCTATCGCATCCGCCTCTACCGCTACCGGTAGGGCATCCCCGCGAGTGTCCCGAATCTGAAGCTCGCATCAAGAATGACCTGTCATCCTGAGTGACCGAAGCGTAGCGAAGGGAGTCGAAGGACCTGCGGTGCGGGCGCCCTATTTATGCAACGAACATCGGATTCACCACACCAGCCGAGAAGTTACAAACCACCACTTCCGAATAGCCGACCATAATGCCCACCCGGCATCATCATCCTCTACCCACGGCACTGTCATCCTGAACGCAGTGAAGGATCTGCGTTTGCCTTTGAGAGTTTCAATGCGGCGCTATTTCCTGATAGCCGACGATTCGCCCGGAATACAGTGACGCTGAATCGCAGCGGGTTCGACCTCGTACGGTGACGCTGAGTACAGGCGCAACCGGGCATCGCTGATATTGTGTCCCTTTATTGTTCCATTCGTTGCGGGAGCTGTGCGGTAATATGACCGGCATTACAATTCTCAAAAACCATGTTCTGTTTCACGAGGGTATGAACGTGAAATGGAACGAACCGCGTCCTTCGATTGATGGCATCCCACTATCTAAATTCGCCGATTTAGTCCTTCGATGGAGTAAGTATTCTGGTTATCTGCTTCGAACCCAAAAAACAGGAATGCGCAAGTCTAGTGATCATGATGGTTCACCGTTTGAGGATTTCTATGACATCTATTTCAATGTGACGACGGATGACTATACGGAGTCGGCCGATCCCTATATTTCTATTACCTTCCATGACACTCTCGATGATGACTATGATTATGTCGGGATGGCGAGGGTGAGCCGAAGAGCGACCACGGCCTACAAATGGGGAGACAAGGGCGAAATGTGTGAGAAGAGATTCAAGATATATAGGGCAGAGATAAAACGGAAGGAGGGTGACGCGGAAATCTGGTTTCGAGACGAACTGGCACCGCTGCAGGGAATTCTGGATGATCTTGACCAGACAACGCGGACCCTGCGTTCCTGGGCCGATAGCGGGCTAAGCATGAGGGTGGTTTGCACGAAATTATTCTGCCGGAGTTACAATTCAGCGATTATCGGGAGCGATCAACTTCTCCTTGACGCTGGCGAGGGTCTGTCGCTCGATGATTTCAACCAGAAAATGAGATGCAAGGTGTGTGGTGCCCGCTCCCCCATACTGAGCGTGGTTTAGTCTTCATGAGATCGCGCCAGGTTCGCGACAGAGATCGGTTCGCGGCACTTCGGCAGCGTTACTCTCACTGCTCACTGCATGAGGACTTCAACAAGTGAAGAAGGCTGATTATAGAGAAAGTATCCGCTCAATTGCGGAACAGCGGGAGATCCTCCACCTGCTGCACTTTACCCAATTCAGCAATCTTCGCGAGATTGTGAAGCATGGGCTTCTGTCGAGGGACAAACTGGCGGGTCCGGAATATATGGCCTACGCCATTGATCGCTTCCGATTAGACGGTAATGGAGAGGCGGTATCGGTTTCAATCTCGCGAGTGAATGAACGGATGTTCGCGGCAAAACGCTATAGAAGCGGCCACGCGGATTGGGTACTCCTCGTTCTTCCATCAGAGATTTTGTGGACGCACAATTGTCTCTTTTCGTGGCGTAATGCAGCGAAGAAGGAGGTCAGAGATCACCGAGGGTGGCGGCGCGGCCCTTGGGCATTCTCTAAGATGTTCGAGGGCAGCGTAGCGGATAGAAATGATCTCCCAATGCACTATCCAACCGATCCTGAGGCCGAGGTCCAGGTGCTGGAGTCAATCTCACCGGACCTCATTCTTGGGGCTGTCGTGTTTCGGCCCGAAATGGTTGATAAGGTGCAGGCGTGTCTGGAAGGTTTGCCCGGAGCGAAGAGGTTAGTTGTGTTCGATGAGGATACAGGCGAGCGCTAAGAACGCGTGGGAGATTGCGGTTCTCTGCCGACTAGTTCTTCGAAGCGTCGAGGTTGCATCACCGCCAATCCCTCCCTAACCCACTATTGATCCTCCCAAGCCTGCCGCCAGATTCCCCCTGGAATCAGAAACCTCTTCCGCAGCCCATTCAACCAGCCGCAAAGACCGCCAAGCGAATGAGTATTTCGCAGTTTGCAGATTATTTCCGCAATCCTGCTACGCTTGAATCATGGTCAGGGAATCCCAAAACTCCGATGCGAGATGCAGTGCTCCGAAGCGGGTCCTGACAGAAGCCGGGTACCCCCCTCCCTACCCTCCTACCCACCCCCCCTCCCCCCGCAAGCGGTGAAGGTTTGAAGGCGTAAAACACCGCAATCTCAAGGCAAAACCCAGTCAATTCAGGACAAAACCCAGGCAATCGCCTCGACGTTTCCTGTCGCTCGATCTTTCTCCGTCCGGCTTCGAATCAACTTACCGCCCAGTGCCGCCAACGGTCATCTTGTCCAGCTTGATGGTAGGCATGCCCACGCCCACAGGCACCGATTGCCCGTCCTTGCCGCAGGTGCCAACGCCTTCGTCCAGTTTTAGATCGTAGCCGACCATCGACACGTGTTTCAGCGCCTCCGGCCCATTACCGATCAGGGTGGCGTCGCGCACCGGAGCGGTAATTTTGCCGTCTTCGATCAGGTAAGCTTCCGACGCCGAAAAGACAAATTTGCCGTTGGTGATGTCCACCTGTCCGCCGCCGAAGTTCACCGCGTAAAGGCCGCGTTTTACTGAGCGCAAAATGTCCTCCGGTGCGTCGTCGCCGGCCAGCATGTAGGTGTTCGTCATGCGCGGCATGGGAATCGATTGGTAGCTCTCGCGCCGTCCCGAACCGGTATTCGCGCAGCCCATCAGCCGCGCCGAGAGCTTGTCGGAGAGGTAGCCCTTCAGCACGCCGCCCTCGATCAGAACCGTCTCCTGGGTCGGCGAGCCTTCGTCGTCCACGTTCAGCGAACCGCGGCGTCCGGCGATGGTTCCGTTGTCCACAACCGTGACCTTGGAGCTGGCCACCGACTGCCCGATTAGCCCTGTAAACGCCGAGGTCTTCTTGCGGTTGAAGTCGGCTTCCAGGCCGTGGCCCACGGCCTCGTGCAGCAGGATTCCGGGCCAGCCGGGACCCAGAACCACTTCCATCTCGCCGGCCGGAGCGGATACGGCGCTCAGTTGCAGAATCGCACCGCGTGCGGCCTCGCGAGCCAGGGACTCGGGACTTTTGGAGCCGACGAACTGCTCCAGCCCAGACCGTCCTCCGCCGCCCGCGCCGCCCTTGGTCGTGGTGACGCCTTCCTTGGCGATCACTGAGACGTTCAGCCGGCACAGCGGCTGCGTGTCGCTGGCGAAGGCTCCGTCAGAGGCCGCGATCAGAATCCGGCGCAATTCCTCCGAGTAGCCCGCCCCCACCTGCACGATGCGGCTGTCAAATGCGCGGGCTGCGCGGTCAGCTCTCAGGATCAGCTCCAGCCGCGCGGCCAGATCCAGATCGTAACCGCCCAAGGGGACAGGGTAGAGATCGGCCGAGGCAGTATCCATGAATCCCTGAACCGGCTGTTTCGCCGGCCCGGACGCAATAAGAGCCGCCGTGCGCGCGGCGTGCAGCAGCCGTTCTGGGCTCAGATTGTCGGTGTAGGCATAGCCGGTGCGCTCGCCCGAGAGCACCCGAATGCCGCATCCGGCGCTGGTCCCCTGGCTTGCCGACTTCACGATCTGCTCGTCAACCCCAAGTGATGTGGCCGTAACCGACTCAAAGTACAGGTCTGCGTAGTCGCCGCCGGCCGAGAGCGCTTCGCCCAGACAGCGTTCCAGCAGTCGCTCGGTGATGCCGAATTTATCAAAAAAGTAGCGCTTATGGCTGGGAGCAGGAGAAGCAGCCGGATTGGTCATCGTGGCTACAGTTTACGCTGGTTCCCCTCTCGCGAGTAGGTCCGGCGCACCCGTTCCTCATTTGATGCCACAGCCCATTGACCTGTCCCGCCACCCGCCTCGCCGTGCTAGATTCAACCCATGAAGAAGATTCTTGCTGCTGTGCTGCTCCTCTTGGTGTTTGCGAGCCCGGCGTTCTCCGCCACCAGGCACCATCACCGCCACCACCAACCCACCCGCCACCATCACCACAAGGCCTAACAAGCTCCCCGGCCACCGAGCACCACCACACCTGGCCGGGGCGTTCGGTCTGATTGCACTTAAGAACTGCCAACAGGCCAAACGCAATACGCACCTCCGTCATTGACGACTCAGATTCACTAGTACACCAAGGTTCATACCATGACAGATGTGGACGATCTCCGTTTTCCGATTGGCCGCTTCAGCGCCCCGGCGAGCAGCATGCCCGGTGTTCGCGCTGCGCAGATTCAGACCCTGCGCCTACTGCCAGAGCGTTTGCGTTCTGCCGTAAACGGGCTAAACGATGCCCAACTCGATACACCCTACCGCGAGGGCGGCTGGACAGTCCGGCAGGTAGTACATCACGTAGCCGACAGCCATGCCAACTCATTCATGCGTTTCAAGCACGCTCTCACTGAAGATTGGCCCACCATCAAGCCCTACGATGAAGTCGCCTGGGCGAACCTGGCCGACAGCCGCTTGCTGCCCGTTGAAGGCTCGCTGGCAATGATTGAGGCCATGCACGGGCGCTGGGTTGCGCTGCTGGAGTCGCTCACCGAAGCGGACTTCCAGATGGGCTACAACCATCCCGAGCGAGGCCGGCAAAACCTGGCCACCGCCCTGGCGTTGTATGAGTGGCACTCGCGCCACCATACCGCCCACATCACGCAGTTGCGCCAACGGCTGGACTGGTAGGCGTCCGGCATGGGCCTCGGCGATGACGCCGCATCTGCCGGCCAACTGGCCCAACTCATTGAAAACTATCTTGCAGACCACCCCGCGGCAGCGCTGCTCGAGGATGGTCGCGTGGTGTTTGACATGCGCATGGCTCACTATTCGGTGAGTGAGTCGCACGGCCGTTGCCTGTTGCAACTGTGGAGCGATGAGCACAACCTGATGCGCACGGTTGTCGAGGTCAAGGAGCGGGCGCAATGCCTGCGGCTGACAACCCGGCGCATGGGCGCAGCCAAACCCCAATCGCTGGAACTCGCGCCCACCAGCGATCGCCGCACCCCGACCGCCCGTGATGCCAGCCGCCGCAACTACCAGCGCCTCTTGGAACGTGTTCTCACGCGCCAATTCATTGGTGCAAAGACAGACGGGTTCCGTTCGGCGATGGACCTGGAACACAGCTTTGGGCCCGCGTACGTCCGCGGGCGGCTCATGCGCGGAACAGCCGCCGACGCGGTGATCGGCGTGAACGAGGCGGAGTCCGCAGCCATGGTGGACGGGATTCTGACGCTGGGAATTCTGTGGCTGGATCATTGCCGGCAGAGGGGCGACTGCAGGCGGCACTTCGGCGGACTCAAGGTGATTGTGCCGGCACGAGCCTGGCGGACGACTGCGGAGAGAATGGCCTGGCTCAATCACGCCGCTGCGGATTTTCAGTTGTATACCCTGGACGAACGTAGCGAAGAACTTGCAACAGTGGATTTTCGCGACACCGGCAACCTTGATTCGCGGCTGGTTCACGCTTTTTCTGCTTCGGCTGCAATCGAGCGCTGCCGCCACGGCGTAGACCGACTGCTGGCGCTGGTTCCCCAGGCGGCCAGGAAACGTGTGGAGGTGCGCGCCCGTTCCGCCAATGAGGTGGGGCTGCTTCTCCATGGGCTGGAGTTTGCGCGCGTCCGGCACGGAGTTGCGGCCCATTCGTTTGCGCTCCACGACGAGGCAAGCTTTGGTGCGGGAGCAAACGAGACGCCGCTGACCGAGGAGACTGAAGGGCTTTGCCACGAACTGTGTGCGAGACTCTTTGAGAGCCGCCATCCCGATGGGCTGCACACTGACCCGCTGTTCCGCTTGCAGCCCGAGCGATGGCTTGAGTCGCGGCTGAGAGACGGAATTGCGGAGTTGCTGCCGGGGCTCCGCGGCGACCAGCTCTATTCGCAGGTACCGGCGCTATCAAGCGGAGATCGCGGGTTGCTTGACCTGCTGACACTGGACCGCAACGGCCGCCTGGCGGTGCTGGAGCTTAAAGCCAACGAGGATCTGCACCTGCCGCTCCAGGCTTTGGACTACTGGATTCGCGTGCGGACGCTGAACGACGACCGCCAATCCGCAGCCGGCGGGCGGCCGCTCACTGCGTTTGAGCGCCTGGGGTACTTTGATGGCGCGGAAGTTTCGCCGCTTCCGCCGCGGCTGCTGCTGGTTGCTCCGGCACTCCGGATTCACCCCGCAAACGAGCCTGTGTTGCGCTACTTCTCGCCCCAGGTGGAGTGGGAACTGATCGCGGTGAGCGAGCATTGGCGGCGCGATCTGAAGGTGGTCTTCCGCAAGCGCAGCGCAGACGCTAGAGTCTGAATGTCCGGCATCGCAACCCACGTATTCATTGCACGGTGACAATGACAGTCGCCGAAGCTGTGATGGCTGGATTGGCAGCGTCCACGCCAGACAAGGTGAAGACATAATTGCCCGCGGTTGTGGATGGAATTGCCTGCACAGTTCCCGGCCTGATCCCGGCAGTACAGCCGATCTCCGCCGTCGCGGCAACAACCAAAAGAAGAAGCAGTATCGGCGTCCAGCGACGGCGCCGCGCCGGTATGCCCCACATCCACATCAAAGCCAGAGCCACTCCAGCGCCTCCGCCGCCCAATTCCCATGCTCTCTTTTCAATTGATTTCGATTGAGCCGCGTCAGAAGCAGCTGTCGTTCTTACGGTCATGCCGGCTGTGATGGTTCCGCCGGCCAGCACTGTAACGCTCGACGGATTCAAATTGCAGATTGGTAGGCTCTTTGCACCTGCGGGATAGTTGCTCAAGGTGCATGTAAGATTCAGTGTTCCCGCATAGGTGCTGCCCGCCGAGACGGTTACGGTGGTGGTTGCAGTGCCGCCTGGGGAGACCGTGGCAGGCATGGGAACCGCGAAGGTCGCCTGCGAAATCGTGATGGAAGCTGTTCCGGCCCCGGCGCCGTAAGTTGCGTCACCCGTATAAGAAGCCGAAATCGTGTTCCCGCCGCCGACAAATGTTCCAGCGGGAATGATAAAGTCGGCGACGCCGGTTGTGAGCGGTTGCGATTCGCTGTACGAGCCGGTCGTGAGCACGATGTTTCCGGTTGGAGTTGCTTGTCCGCTAGCCCCGGTAACAGAGACCGCCACAACAACGGTTTGCGCGTCGGTCATTGTCGTGGCCAACGGCGTAACGGTCACCGCCGAAACTGCAGTGCCGATTGGAGCAGCCACCAGAATAGCGGCCGAGCCTGTGGTGGCGAGATAGTTGCCATCGCCGGAGTAGTTCACCATCAGCATGTCTGTACCGGCAGCTAGGGCTCCGGCGGGTACTGTGATGACCGCGCCGTTGTTGGTGAGTGGCTGAAGCGCAGAGGTATAGCTGCCACTACTTAGCCTGACCGCCCCGGTTGGTATTAGGTTGCCGGTTCCGCCGTTTACGTCAATGGTCGCCGTCAGCGCCTGCGCAGTCGTTACAGTCGATGGGGACGGAGTGACAGTCACACTGGGTGTCGCCAACTGCTCGATCAATCCAGCCTCAACGGAGGTGCTGGGGACGTAGGTGCTGTCGCCGAGATACGTCGCCACGGCCAGGTCCGTTCCCGAGCCTGCCGTAACCGTGATGGCTGTCGCCTTGGTGGTCGCGGTCTGAGTCGCTGCCAGCAGCACGGTTACTGTGGCGCTGCCCATGTTGGCGACAGCCAGATCCGGAGTGCCGTCGCCATTGAAGTCCGCCACCGCAATTGAATGCGAGCCGGTGCCGGTGCCAGGGTTCTTTGTTGTCGCGGTAAACGTTCCATTTCCATTCCCAAGAAGCACCGTCACTGTGTTGTTGGCGCTGTTCGATACGGCCAGGTCCGCAACACCGTTCCTGTTGAAGTCGCCCACAGCGATTGACTCGCTGTAAGACCCGGTCGCCGGACTCGCCGCCTGGGTGAATGTTCCGTCCCCGTTACCGAGAAGGATTGCGACATTGCTACTCTGCGAATAGTGCGCCACAGCCAAGTCCATGATGCCTTTGCCTCTAAAGTTCCCGGCCACTATTGCGTAGGGGCCGCTGCCAGCTGGGATGGTCGCCTTGAAGGTAAATGTGCCGTCGCCAACGCCCAGAAGAAGGGTTATCGAGTCGCTTGAAAAGTCTGTCACCGCAAGATCTGGAATGCCGTCGCCGTTGAAGTCCGCTGCCGCAAGAGCGTCAGGCATGTTGCCTGTGGCCGGACTCGAGGCCGGAGCGAATGTGCCGTCGCCATTTCCAAGCAATACCGTCAGGGTGTTGCCGTTTTCATTGGCGACGGCCAAATCCGGGATGCCGTTTCTGTCAAAGTCGGCTACCGCTATGAAAACCGGACCCGCACCCGTAGCCGGGGGTTGACCCGGCGCACTCGCAAAAGTGCCGTCCCCGCTGCCCATAAGTACAGTAACGGTTCTGTCGTAGTAGTTGGCAACAGCCAGATCCGTAATGCCGTCCTTGTTGAAGTCGCCCGTGGTCACAAAAACGGGCCCCGCGCCCACGGTCGGGCTCGTGGCAGTGGCTGTAAAGGTCCCGTCCCCTTTGCCCAGGTAGATCTTTACCGTCCCATTGGTTTGCGAAAGCTTGTAGTTGGCGATGGCCAGGTCTGGAATGCCGTCCTTGTTAAAGTCGCCCACCGCTACGGAATACGCTGCGTTGCCTGCTTTGGGGCTTGAGGAGTTCAGAAAAGTCAGCCCTGCCGTCGTCGATGCCAACGGGGCCGTGGCCATAACCGTGTTTCCGTTGCTTGCGTCAAGAAACGATACTGTGCCTGTTGGCGGCACATCGGCCGTGCCGCCGACCGTGGCCGTGAGGGTGACGTTGCCCGCATCGCCGCTTTGTTCAATGGCCGTCGCCGTCGGCCAGGCCGCGTTCATCGTCACGCAAAGCACCAGCGGAGTGGAGTTGCTCCCCGCATAGGCTGAGACACCATTGGGCGTTCCCAGAAAGACCGCCTTGTATGCGTGGCTGCCGATCCCGGGCATGAGCCGGAACACCGCCAGCCCGCCCCCCGTCAGTTGAGCCGTGCCCAGCAGATGGATGTCCGTACAGTAAGGCGCAGAGGCGTCGCAGAAGTTCACCTGCCCGACAGTCACCGCGGCGGTCCCGGCCATGACCGTTGCCGAAAGCGTCACAGCGCTTCCCGAAGATACCGATCCACCCCTTGCGATTGAACCACCTACGGAGCTGATCGCAAGAGTCGTCGTGGTGGGCACAGTCTCCGCCCTGCCGCATTGGGCGCCAAACCAAATGGCCGTCACCGCCATCACGAAAACGAGCAACCGACAAGAGATCTTGACTTGCACGAGTAGACTCCGTTTTTGCTTCTGAAGGACAGCAAACGCAGCCGTCCCTCTTCATGACAAATCGGAGTTCATCGCCACTTCCGTCGCGGTTCTGGCCAGGACAAGACGCAGATAGTTATTGTGAGTACTTAATTGGCACGTGGTTCCATATGGGAACTTGATCGCTCGGTGGGATTTCTGCTGGACGTAGATCACCTTCGTTGCGGCTGGCGGGGTGCGCCAGCGTTGCAGGCCGCTTGAAACACTCACGGCTTTACCGTTCCAGGGCTACGGAGTGTCCAGAACGATAACCGGGCGACCCGGCCTAGGAGACCGGCCGCCAGCGGAGAATCGGTTTTCTCGCCGCTTGCACCTCGTCGAGCCTTGAGACGCGCGTGGAGTGCGGAGCAGACCTGACGATCTCGGGGTTCTCTTCCACCTCCTTGGCGATGGCGCGCATGGCATCGATAAACAAATCCAATTCCTCGAGAGATTCGCTTTCAGTGGGCTCGATCATTAGCGCGCCGTGGACGATCATTGGGAAGCTTACCGTGTAAGGGTGGAAGCCGTAGTCGATGAGGCGCTTGGCGATGTCGCCGGTTTTGACGCCGAGCGCGGCCTGGCGCTTATCACTGAAAACAACTTCGTGCATGGAGGCGGTTTTGTAGGGCAGGTCGTACAGGTCTTCCAGTTTGGCGCGGATGTAGTTCGCGTTGAGGACCGCGTCTTCCGTAGTCTGCCTCAGCCCGTCCGGCCCATTGGCGAGGATGTAGGCCAGCGCGCGAATGAACATGCCGGTATTGCCGTAGAAGGCCCGGACGCGGCCTACGGATTGGGGACGGTTGTAGTCCCAGTGAAGCTGAGCGTCCTGGGGAATGTGGGTTGATAGTGGCGCTGCGTCCCCAGCCCTCTCGCCGGACGCAGGATCAAAGAACGGAGCGCGGAATAGGGGCGGCGAGCCGGCCGTAGCGGGGTCGTCATTCACGGTTTCCCAGGTCTCAGCAGTTGGCGGGTTCTTCGGGACGTCACGCACCAGAACCGGCGTGGGAAGAAATGGCTCAAGAAACGCCTTGCAGGCCACCGGTCCTGAGCCGGGACCGCCGCCGCCATGAGGGGTCGAGAAAGTCTTGTGCAGGTTCAGGTGCATCACGTCGACGCCGAAATCGCCGGGCCGCGCCTTGCCCACCAGGGCGTTCATGTTGGCGCCGTCCATGTAGAGCAGAGCGCCTTTCGCATGAAGGATGTCGGCGATCTTGTGGATCTGGCTTTCAAACACCCCAATGGTTGAAGGGTTGGTCAACATCAGCGCGGCGGTCTCTTCGTCCACCTGGGCCGCCAGGGCTTCCAGATCGATGCCGCCCTCCACGTTGGACTTCAGGTTCTCGACCGTGTAGCCGCAGATGGCGGCGGTGGCCGGATTGGTGCCGTGGGCGGAGTCGGGGATGAGAATCTTGCGGCGCGGATTGCCTTGCGACTGGTGCCAGGCGCGAACCAGCAGAATTCCAGTGAACTCGCCATGAGCCCCAGCGGCGGGCTGCAGGGTAATTGCGTCCATGCCGGTGATTTCAATCAGGCAGCGCTGCAGCAGATCGATGACTTCGAGGCTGCCCTGCGCAAGCGAGTCGGGACGGTAGGGATGCGCCTCGGCGAGCCCTTCGACGCGGGCAACAAGTTCGTTCACGCGCGGGTTGTACTTCATCGTGCAGGAGCCGAGCGGGTACATGCCGAGGTCGATGGCGTAGTTCCATGTGGAGAGGCGCGTGAAGTGGCGGATGATCTCAATCTCACTCAGCTCTGGCAGCAGGCCAGGAACTTCGCGTGCGGCGGGACCAAGGAGCGCCTTTACGTCAACAGAAGGCACGTCGAGCGGCGGCAGCTTGTAAGCGCGCTTGCCGGGCGAGGACTTCTCAAAGACCAGCGCCTCGTTCTGGGTCGGGTGCGGGCGGACTTTGCCGGTGGTCTTGGATATGTCGATCTCATTCATTACAAATCCCTCTCAATTGCAACCGATTCTCTTGTCAATGCAAATGCTCGATCTAACTCGCTTTGTAACAGTCGTCCACCGGCGAAGCCGACCCGCGCTGGATGAAACTTCGGGTGCCACACCCTCGGCGCGATGATTAGCCTTCTCCGCAAAACCTCAAGGCTTTGTAATAAGGGCACGGCTTCAGCCGGGCCAAATAAAGCTAGAAAAAGGGGGAGGGCTTTAGCCCCTGCCAATCTACGTTGAGCCATGATGCCCCATTTTCTTCCGTGCCAGACTGCGAAAACAGTACGGATACTCCTCCGTCGATGCGGCAAGCCCTGCTTTGACAGGGTTCTCCGCGATATATCTCCGATGGGACTCAAAATCTTGTTGATTGAGCACCTGCACTTCGGCGAACCCTCGCTGCCAAACCTCTCCCTTGTGGCCAAACTCCTGCGTCAAACGGTGCGAAAAGCGGCCCTTGACGAATTGCATGGCTTTCTCGATGGTTGTGTCGCCGCCAACTTCGACCAGCAGATGAACGTGATCGGGCATGACGACGAAGTCGTGCAATTTGAATTTGTGCTCGGCGACCAGAGAACGCAACACGTCGATGAGCAGTTCGGCATTGCGCTCCGATTGCAGCAATCGCTTGCCCATGCTCGTTTTTGTCGTCGCGAAAAAGATACGCGACGGGGACAAAATGTCGGTAGGGTCGGCATTGCGAGCTGGATGCGCCATTGCAGGGGCTAAAGCCCACTCTCCTATCTATGGCTGTTACGGCCCGGCTAAAGCCATGCCCTTGTTACAAAGCGTGCGCAGCTGCGGGCAATTGGGGAGTCGGATTACTTATCCAATTCCTCCATGACACTCTCCAGCAAATCCCGAAACCACTTTTTCTCTTTCCCGGCACTAACAAGAATCTTTTTCCAGATCGAGATCGGCTCCGTGATCGTCGTTTGACTTCCCCAGATTAGTTTCTCTCCCGGCTTACGGTAGTATCCGATTCGCAGCCACATGGGCTCTTTTAGATCCTTGAACTCGATCAGATCAACAACATCCCAGTACGGAACCGTACCCGATGCGTTGACACTCTCAACCACCACTCTTTCCGTGAGAACGCCATGTTTGTCCCCCTCGCTCCCCGGGTACTTGAAGGAGACCTTCCCGTTAACTGCGGAGAGAATTTTCTCACGGACACGCTGGGTGTCTTCCGTCATAACTTTCCTCCCTAACAACAAGTAAGCTTGGAATGCAATTCCACATAGTTGTACCCATATTTATGCCTCCACCGGCGCCGCAGCCAGGACTCTAGCCGCGTCATCGATGTTCTCGCGGGTGATGATTTCGGTGGCGCACCACAGGGTAGCGTTCTTCAGCTCCGGATACCAACGGCTTAGGTCGATGCCGCCGACGATCTTCTCTTCCATGAGCCGCGAGTTCCACGCAGCCGGAGATTCCTCAGTGTGCAGCACGAACTCATGGAAGCGGGGCGCGCCGGTGAAAAGGAGCTTTGCACCAGCCTGGGCGCTAAGCGTCTTCGCCGCGTATTCGGCCTTGGCCAGGTTGTGCTCTGCCAGTTCGCGGATCCCCTCCTTGCCATAAACGGTAAGGAAGATCGTGGCCATCAGCGCCACTAATGCTTGATTCGTACAGATGTTGGAGGTAGCCTTCTCGCGCCGGATGTGCTGCTCGCGGGTGGCGAGAGTCAGGACAAAGCCGCGGTAGCCAGTTGAATCGACGGTCTGGCCGACCAGGCGACCCGGCATCTGGCGGAGGTACTGCTCCTTGCAGGCGATGACGCCGCAGAACGGGCCGCCATAACTGAGGGCGACGCCGAAGGACTGGGCTTCCATGCTGACGATATCGGCTTCGACAGGAGGGCGGACCACGCCGAGCGAAACCGCCTCCGCAATCGAAACGATGAGCAGAGCGCCCTTGGCGTGGGCGATGGCAGCGATGGCGGGGATGTCCTCAATGACACCGAAGAAGTTGGGGCTCTGGGCGAGGACGGCTGCGGTTTCCTGCGTGACTTCGGCTTCGAGAGCAGCAAGATCCACGCGGCCCGTCTCAGCGTCGTACCCAATCACTGCGGCAGGCAGGGCTTGATGTTGTGCGTAAGTGTCCATCACCTCGCGGTACTCGGGATGGACGGTTGCAGCCACCACAGCCTTGTCCCGGCCGGTGACGCGCATGGCCATTCTTACGGCCTCCGCTGCCCCCGTTGACCCGTCGTACATGCTGGCGTTGGCCACGTCCATGCCGGTCAACTCGGCGATCATGGTCTGGAATTCGAAGATCGCCTGCAAGGTGCCCTGTGTGATTTCGGCCTGGTAGGGCGTATAGCTCGTGAGAAACTCCCCGCGCTGCACCAGCGAGTCGATGATGACGGGCCGGTAGTGGCGATAAGCGCCCGCACCCAGAAAGCTGGCGTAGCCGGTGGCGTTCCTGTCCCCGGCGGCGCGGAAGTAGTCGATGATCTCGCTTTCAGCCTGCTGCCGCGGGACGTCGAGGTCGCGGTCAAGCCGGTACTCGGCAGGGATGACTTCAAAGAGCGAGTCGATGGAAGCTGCGCCAATTTCGGCGAGCATCTGTTCGCGTTCAGCGGCGGACTTGGGTAGGTAGCGCATTTTCAGCTTCCAGCCTCTAGCTTTTAGCTTCTGGCTAAAAGCTTGTTGGGCGGGCTCGGCTGCGGCCCGCCAAGAGAGAATGCCAGGTAAAGCGACGGCTCTTCCATCGCTGAAAAGAGAGTTGAAGATCGGGAACTAGCTTCCCGTCTCCTCGGCGATAAATGCCTCGTACGCCGCAGCATCGAGCAATGCATCATACTGGGCCAGATCAGAGAGCTCGACCTTGATAATCCAGGTGCCATGTGGATTCTCGTTGATCTTGTCGGGTGCGGTTTTCAGTTCATCGTTAACCGCGGTAACGGTGCCGGTCACGGGGGAGTAGAGGTCGCTGACGGCCTTCACACTCTCGACGGAGCCGAACGTGGCGTTGGCCGTAACCGCATCGCCAACCTTGGGCGCGTCTACATAAACGATGTCGCCGAGGGAGTTTTGCGCGTAATCGGTGATGCCTACGGTGCCGATGGCGCCATCGAGTTCGATCCATTCATGTTCGCGGGTGTAGCGGTAATTCGTGGGATAAGGCATGGTGGGTCCGCTCCTTCAGAAGAAACAGTGAAATCCCAGTGTAAATCGCGCCGGTTCCTGAGGGCGCGTGGAAAAGCGGAAGCGGGAAACCAGGCAAAAGCCCCTCAAAGGTCGGATCCCATGCCGTTCCAGCCCTCGGAATCAGGACCAGCCCGGCCCGGTTCGGCTTCACTCCACCGGAACCGCCTGGCTGCAATCGTCCATACGGTGGCTGGCGTTACGAACGGCGCCAGACTCGTCGGTGCAGAAATAGTTGTTTCTGGTGATCCAGTGGCTCTTCGGGCTGGCCCATACCTGGTAAGCGGGAACTCCGTCCCGGGGGAAGCACTGGATGTAGTAGTAATACCCGTCTTTTTCCCCGTAGATCAGTTCCTTGTCAATGAACCCGAACTGGCTGCCCAACTCAGGCAGCGTGCAGGCAAAGTGGCTATGGTTGGCTAAGAAGGCCGCCTGGGCCTGCCCGATGGTGCGAAGTTGGGCGATTGCCGACCTTTCATTCCCAGAGGCGCGTGCGCTGTTCAGACCTTGGTGGCAGGCAGCCAGAAATGAAACAAGCAGAAGGCCGAGCGCTGCTGAGACCAGGTGTGCGGATCGCATTTTTCTTGCCTTTCATGGATTCCGATGCGGGCTCATGGCGCACAAACATCCCGTCAATTGCGCAGGCCCCAACTTATTTGTCAAAGAACTCTCCGTGTCCGCCATTGGCCCACGGATCGTAGTGAAGAGCGAAGTTGGCGCGGGTCTGAACGGACGGGTGGTTGTATGTCCAGAACTCAACAAAGGCGTTGGGGCTGGGGTCTTCAAGCCAGGCTTCGCCCAGGTGGTTGAAGCCTGAAACGGCAGTCTTCTGCGGGTCTGCCACGATGCCGTGGATCGCTTCCTGCCCGTAGACGTCGGCCTGGTGCTCAAAGTGGCGGCTGAAGGTATTGCTGGCCGGCGCTAGCAAAAATCCGGCAACTGAAAGCGACAGCAGAAGCACCAGGAAGCCAGGACGGCTCGAGAGCGCGGCGTCCCCATCCTGTTCCCCAACAAGCTGCCAGCGCGCGCCGAAACGCCGCACCAGCCACGCTGATAATGCGGCACATCCCCAGAAAACAAAAAACAGGGCGGCGGACGTGCCGGCAAGCATTTTGGGAATGTGGTTCAGAACGTAGTGTCCGCTCTCGTGGCCGAAGATAAATAGGACTTCGTCGTCTGGGAGCCGGTCCGTGGCGGTATCCCACATAACGAAGCGCTTGGTGGCGCCAATGCCGGTGACATAGGCGTTGAGCCCGTTACTTTTAGCGCTTGCCTTCATCAGAAACATACGGTCGGGCGCAATGTTGGTGCCGGTGCGGGCCACCACCGTCTCGAGCTTCTGCACCAGTGCCGCGTGATCCTTGGTAAGGGGCTCGAACTTGTTGAATATCGGATCGAGCAGCGGCGAAACAAACACCGTGAGCACAATCAGCGGCAGCGTGATGAGCCAGAGCCAGACCCAGTAGCGACGCGGTGAGATACGCACAATCCAGTTAAAAAGCAGCAGGATGAACGAGCCGAACACAAGGGTAAGTCCCAGCCCTTTGGCCTGATCGTAAAACCAGCTTCCCCAGCCTTGGACGCTGATGGCGTAATGGCGGCTCACAACGTGTCCGATGACGTCGAGCGGCAGGCTGGCCAGCGTCGTAATGACAAAGAACGCGGCGAAGAACAGCAAGCCCTGAAGCCAGTGGCGGCTGAGAAGCCGCCGTGTCCAGGCGGCCAGGCTGATGGCCGCGCGCGTAGCCAGCAGCAGCCACAGTACGGCCAGTCCCCAGAGCGAACCGACAATATCCAGCGCCAGCCGAATGTGGCTCAGCGTGATGGCCTTGGCCAGCTTCTCGGGCGGCAGCGAATAGGCCGGCGGCGCATTGTCGGGCGCTGGCTTTGCCCCGGGAGTCGACTGCGCCAGAACACGCGGCAGGACCTTGGGACCGGGCCCGAGGCGGGGCGCTACAGCGGCCAGCAGAATCGTGGAGACGAGGGCGATGAGCAGATAGCGGACAAATGTCATGAGATATCCCCTTGTTGGTCCTGCCTGTTTGGAATCCGGTAGTTCCCCAATTCTCAAAAGCGATACTTCGTTGGTACGTGGCATACAGGTATGGCGTTCGCTCTATCCCACCGTAGCAGCAAAACAAAGACACGGCGAGGATGTTCCATACAGTCTCCCGACAGGTACCCCATTCTCTGGAATCGTCACGGGCCGGGCGAATAACAGCAGCCGATTCTGAGACAATCGTGAATACAGATGCTTTTACTCGATATTGCCGGACTCATGCCACAGAAATCTTTGATCGCCAAGAAACAGCCTGCCCTCCGAACGTGTGTTTGCGCGGCCCTTGCGGCTTCAGCTTTAATGCTTCCTGCCTCGGCCAGAGCGCAACAGGCCACCCCTGTCTTACTCGACGCCATGACCGCGGAACTGCACCGCGCGTTTACTTCGCTCGGAAAGCAGGGGGCGGGCAAGCAGGACTCCGACAAGCAGTTGCCGCCTTACTTCCTGAGCTATTCGGTGAGCGACGCCAGCGTCGTGTCGATGCGGGCCCAGTTTGGAGCGTTGGTCGACAGCTCGGCGAACCATGTGCGGGTGGCCGATGTGCAGGTGCGGCTGGGCAGCCAGAAGCTGGACAACACCCACGGCAACCATCGAGGCTCCGCGGTGAACAGCATGCAACTGCCCCTGACCGACGACCGCGAGGCGTTGGCTCGTTCGTTGTGGCTGGCCACCAACACCGGCTACGGCACGGCGCTGGACAACTATCTCAGGGTGAAGACCGAGGCCGAGGTAAGAGCCAAGGAAGAAGACAATTCCCCGGACTTTAGCCAGGAAGCCCCGCAAACGCATCTCGGCAAGGTGGCTCCCCCCGTAGTAGTTGACCGGGCGGCCTGGGAACGGCGGGTACGCGACCTGTCAAAGGTCTTTCGCGAATTCCCAGACGTTTACCAGAACATCGTTATGCTCAATGTGCAGAACGAGACCGACTACTTTGCGTCCTCAGAGGGCTCGCAGGTCGTGACGCCACATTTGCGGGCACGGGTGGTGGCAATTGCAGTAACGCGCGCCGAGGACGGAATGGATCTGTTCCGTGAGCAGACCTTCGAGGCCGAGACCGTGGACGAGTTGCCTAAGCAGGCTGAGCTTGAAGCGGCAATGCGGGAGTTGGGCAAGAGCCTCGAGTCTCTGCGCAAGGCGCCCGTGACGGAACCATTCGACGGGCCTGCCATCCTGTCTGGACGGGCATCCGCAGTATTTTTCCACGAGGTGCTCGGCCACCGGCTGGAAGGCCAGCGGCAGCGAGGCGACGAAGAAGGCCAGACATTTACCAAGGACGTGGGCAAGCCTGTGTTGCCATCGTTCCTCTCAGTGGCTGACGACCCCACGGTGACCAGGTTCGGCCCAACGTGGCTCAGCGGTAGTTACGAATTTGACGACGAGGGCGAGCAGGCGCGGCGCGTGGATCTGATCCAGGATGGTGTTCTCAAGACCTTCCTGATGTCGCGGCTGCCTATCGCCAGCTTCAGCAACTCGAACGGACACGGGCGCGGGGAAACCGGGCGGGTGCCGACCGGGCGTCAGGGCAACCTGATTGTCACTTCAACCAAGACCGTGCCGGAGCCGGAACTGCGCAAGCAACTGATTGACGAAGCAAAAAAGCAGGGCAAGCCCTACGGGCTTTATTTCGAAGACATTTCTTCAGGCTTCGCGGTCACCACGCGGAGTTCGCCGCAGGCCTTTCAAGTCATTCCGCTGGTTGTGTGGCGTGTGTATGTGGACGGTCGCCCGGACGAGTTGGTGCGCGGGGTGAGCATCGTTGGAACGCCGCTGGCGGCGATGAAACGGATTCTGGCCACAAGCGACAAGAGCGAGGTTTTCAACGGCGAATGCGGCGCGGAGTCGGGGACGGTTCCAGTCAGCGCCGTGGCCCCGGCCATGCTGGTAAGCGAGATGGAAACGCAACGGCAGCCGCAAGGAACTGCGCGGCCACCGATACTTCCAATTCCCGGTGCGGATGCAGCCAGGCAATGATCATTCGGAAGGAGAAAGGTGAAAATACCTAAGCTTATTCGAGTGTTTTTTGGGCTACTTCTTGCACTTGCGCTGTTTTGCGGCTGGTATATGGTTGCGGCGAATTATGACTACGGTGCGGTTTCTGGAACCTATGTTTATCGGAGAGACAATGAGAGTTCGACATTGATTCTGAGGAAGGATCGCACATTCTCCCAACAAAGAATTAGTCATGGAAAAGTGGAGCAAGCGCAGGGTACCTGGCGCCGGATTGGTGAGGGCGGAGTCAATTTCTCGAAGGAGTTCCTTACGATCGGTGGTATCCATTCGGAATCGGATGGTTCCGTTTATGGGGAAGTTCAGAAGAGTTTTTTGAACTTGGTCCCTTCCGTTGTTCTTGGAGACGACAGAGATAAGGGTCCTAGGTTCCATTTAAAGTTCCTTTGGTTTTGAAGTGGGGATGAAATGAAGCTGTTTCACGTTATTGGAGCATCCATTGCATTGGCCATCCTGGGCGCGATCCCGGCCACGTGTGCGGCCCAGCCCACCCGTGCCGATGCCGAAAAAGATCCGGTTCTGAAGGCCATGCTCACCGAACTCGACCGCAGCATGAGCCAGTTGCAACTGAAGGGCTTCGAGAAGCCGTTTTTTATCCAGTACCGGGTTGAGGAAGTGGACGACTACTCGACCAAAGCTGAGTTTGGAGCCAGCGAGGGGTCGCAGCATGCGCGCCAGCGGGTGGTGCGAGTCACGGTGCGCGTGGGCGACTACAAGACCGATAGTTCAGGTGGGCGCTCAGACGGTACGTTGGGGCTCGGCGGTCTGGACGACGATCCGGTCGCACTGCGTTCGGCGTTATGGACGGCAACGGACCAGGCCTACAAGAGCGCGCTGGCCGCCTATGCGCAGAAGCAGGCTGCTCTGAAGCAGGTGCAGACGCCTCCCCAGGCTGACGACTTCAGCCACGAAAAGGCCGTAATTTCGCTTGCGGAACCCATCAGGCTGAAACTCGACGAGCCAATGTGGACCGACCGTGTGGCGCACGCAAGCGGGCTCTATCGGAATCAGACTGCCACAAAGGCAAGTGAAAGCAATGTGCATTACTCGACGGCCGAGTTCCATGCCCGTGCGACCACCACCTGGCTGGTCACCAGCGAGGGCGCCATCGTTCGCAAGGCGGCCGAGCAGTATCAGGAGACCGTCGGGGTAGGCACGCAGGCGGCCGACGGAATGCGCCTGGACCGCTCCTATTCTTCAACCGGAAACTCACTTAAGGAACTCGACACGCTGGAGGCCTTTGAGAATCGCGCCTTCGGGCTCATCGCCTCGCTCGGCGAGTTGCGCAAGGCTCCGCTGGTGGAAGAGGAGTATCACGGCCCGGTGCTGCTCAGCGCCGATGCTAGCGCCGACACCTTGCGCTCGCTGCTCGGGAGCGGCATCACGGCTACGCGGCCCCGCATGGGCACCGAGGCGCGAACCAACGGCCCATTTGCCTCAAGCTTTCATGCCCAGGTGCTGCCGGAGTTCCTCGACGTGGTGGACGATCCAGGCCTGAAGAACTATGACGGCCGGGGGCTGGTCGGCGCATACCAGGTCGACGACGACGGCATTCCAGCGCAGGCGGTGAAGCTGATTACTGCGGGGCGGCTGGAGAACTATCTGATTGGACGCGAGCCGGTACGCGACTTTCCCCAGTCGAACGGACACGGACGTGCCGGGATTACCGGGCCGCCACGGCCGGCGCTTGGCGTGTTGAAGGTGACCGCGCGCGACGGCGCATCGGACGAAGAACTGAACAGCAAGCTGCTGGCGATGGCCAAAGATCGCGGCCTGAAAAGCGTCTACTACGTGCAGACACTGGGCGGCGAGATGACCCCCAGGCTGCTCTACCGCATCAGCCCGGATGGAAAGCGTGAACTTGTGCGTGGTGCGGAACTGGGAGATATTGACCAGCGGGCGCTGCGCTCAAGCGTTGAGGCGGCTGGAAAAGACTTGTTCCTGGCCAATTACTTTGGCGATGTGCCGCAGACTGTTCTGGCTCCCGCCCTGCTGCTCGGGGATGCGACCATTCGGCGCGCCAACGAGAAAAACGAGAAGCTCCCGTTCTATTCGCCCCCGGAATAAGCAAAGCTAGGGGTATGGAACAGGGGACAGGAAACCCAGCCACAGTCTGGCCCAGCACAACTGCTCCGTGCCCCATCCTTCTGGGCGGAGCCGAAGAACCTGCGTTTTGAATCCTGGCGGAATGGGTGGGACAGCAGTTCATTCAACCTCGCAGCTCTTCTATTCCCTGTTCCCTGCCCTATTCCTTCTTCTTCCACGCCCCTACGATTGCGCCCATCAGCATCATGCCCAGCAGCCACAGGCCCATATTGATGGCGAATAGCTTGTAAGTCCGAACCTCGAAGGCGTATTCCGTAGCCCAGCTAGTCAGTACGCAACCGAGCCACAACAAGGCGCCAACCCTGACGCCTCGCAGAGCGGTTTGAGGTCCGGTAAGCTGGGTAACGCAGGAAATGCCCCCGGCCATCAGGGCAGCCGAAAGCAAGGCGGTGCCATACTGCAAGGCCGGGTTGACGCCGCTGCTCATGAACCACTCGCGGGTACGGCCCACGCCGTCAAGCCAAGCCTGCTGAAAAAACGAGTACCATGCCGCTTCCAGCAGAAAGCAGGCGACCGCAGCGATCGTAATGGCTAAATAGTTCTGCTTGATTCTCGACTGTCCGGGTATCATTCCGCCCTGCCTTTCAGTTTCGCGTGCCTATGCGCCGTGCCGCGCGGAGACACGCCGTCCTTGCGATTGCGCGCGGGTAGAGCCTCGCAAGTGCCTCATCCCGCACGGGAACAGGATGGGCGGAATTCTAGCCGATTGCTGCCTTGGTTGTCGTGCTGCGGGGAAAATCGAAGTAATTTCTCTAAGGGCTGATGCGGCAAGAGCCCAGGCGAACCTTGTTCTGGGATGAACAGGATGTCAGCGCCGTTCCTGACGGCCCATTCGCTTGTTCCGCTCGATCGTTTGCCACGCTACCCCTGGGCTTTGCAGTATGCGTAGAAGCCGTGCCAGGCCGCTGCTACCGCTTCTGCTTTCCGTACACCATCTTCCCGGTCAGGGTGCTGCGGTAGTAACCGCTGGGACGATGCTGT
>Ga0114951_10002245_pt1 | contig 22158 bp, 20 predicted proteins | sample AM7aDNAmetaG_FD_88677 | JGI IMG/M metagenome (GOLD analysis project Ga0114951, IMG submission 88677) | Freshwater microbial communities from Finland to study Microbial Dark Matter (Phase II) - AM7a DNA metaG | ecosystem: Environmental > Aquatic > Freshwater > Lake | place: Finland: Lake Alinen... | reverse complement strand
GGCATTGCTGTTTACTTTTCGTAATAGTTTTCCGTCGGCAGATATTGTATAGATAACGGTAGTGTCATTGGATGAGGCCACTGATTGTAATAATGTAATATTGTCGCCACTCGTTTTATTATCAAGATAAACGCTTTCAGGCAGGGCATCGGCATCGGCCGACTGGAAATCCCGCACAAACCAGTTGCCAGCAATATCCAGGCTGCGTATGGCTGATTCGGTATCGATGTTAGTTGTGCTGATATTCATCAATTGGAAAATACCCGTTGACATGGTCACCGAGATAATTGCGACTATGCCAATAGAGACCAGCATTTCAATCAGGGTAAAACCCTGTCGATTGTTGGCAAAGCAGATCAATCTGTCCAAAAATTGCTTCATCTGTCTACCTTGAAATCGGCTAGGCGGAAAATTTCCTCATTATTGTATTGCACTATTACGGTTACCTTTTGAATACCGGGATCGGTAGGGTTCGTTTGATTGTATACTGGTTTGTTATAAGACGAAGTAGGTGTTGGTTTGATATTCCATGGCAAACCGTAGATTTTCCCTGCCTCCGCACCACCGGTTTTGTTGTCAGAATAGATTTGATAACCATCAGGGATTGAGATAGAAGTTAAAACTGAAGAATATTCGGCCATTTTATCTGCGTCGGTATCGCCAACAATTTGATATTCCGTCGCATTTCCCTTAACAGTTTCCATTATGCTATTCGCCAGGCTGACCGCCGTTGTCCTCATGTCCGATTGCACCCTGGACTGAGTGGCTGCTGCCAACGCCAGGAGGCCGATTGTGCCCACTACAGCCAGCATAAAGACCGCCACCAGCACCTCCACCAGCGTAAAACCGTGTTGGCCGCGCCAAAATCTCTTGGTCGGCCGGTTGCTGCCTTGGCTGGGTCCTCTTTTCCCTTCTTTGCCCTGCTTTTTCATGTTTTGCAAACTAAATATTTTTATAAAGTTCTTTATATTAAATTCTGTCCTCTCCGCTCCAGCCCTTTCAACTGCCTATCCTGCTCAGGGCTTCCTCGGAGTGCATGCGGCTGGCGCATTCTTCGTATGTGATCAGCCTGCGCCGGTAGAGTTCCATCAGCGCCTGGTCCAGCGTCTGCATGCCCGTTCCCTGTCCGGCATGCATGAAGTTGGTCATCTGGTAGCTCTTACCTTCCCGTATCAGGTTGCGGATGGCCGGGGTGGCGATCAGCACTTCCACGGCCGGGATCAGCCCGCTCCCGTCGGCCCGGGGCAGCAGGTTCTGGTATAGTATCCCCTGTAATGTGGTCGAGAGCTGCAGCCGTACCTGCGTGTGCTGGTAGGACGGAAAAGCATCTATAAAGCGGTCGATGGCTTGGTAGGCACTGGGCGTGTGCAGCGTGGTCAATACCAGGTGGCCGGTCTCGGCTGCCGTCAGCGCGATGGCCATGGTCTCCATATCCCGCATTTCTCCCACCAGTATCACGTCCGGGTCCTGCCGCATAACGTGTTTAAGGGCGCTGGCAAAAGACTGCGTGTCTATGCCCACCTCTCTCTGTGAGAAAGTGCACCGGCCGTCCGTGTGTAAAAATTCCACCGGGTCCTCGATGGTGATGATGTTGCGTTTTACTTCTTTATTCATATAATCCAGCATGCCCGCCAGCGTAGTGCTCTTGCCGCAGCCGGTGGGGCCGGTCAGGACCACCAGTCCGTTCCGCTTGATGGCCAGCTCTTTGCAGATGGGCGGCAGCCCCAGCTCTTCCAGGTTGGGCACGTTGGTGCGCACACAGCGGAAAACCAGTCCCACCGTGCCCAATTGCTGGTAGGCGTTGACGCGGAAGCGCCCGATCTGCTCGACCTCATAAGAAAAATCCAGTTCCTTATTGTGGTTAAAGGTCTGCGCCTGCTCCTTGTTGGTGATCTCATGCAAGAACCGCCGCGTGTCTTCAGCGCTGCAAACCGGGAACCCCGCTTCAGACACCAGTTGCCGGTTGATGCGCAAAACCGGCAGGGTTCCTGCCTTGATGTGCGTGTCCGAGGCACCCAATTTGACGGCTGCCTGCAGGATTTCATGGATGTTCGGTTCGGAAGTCATCGCGCTCCTTTTTGAGTTTTAAGTCTTAAGTCTTAAGTGTTAAGTATTTGTAATTAGGTCAATCCTAAATCATGTACGAGTATTATGTATTAGTAATTTGGTGTTTATATCATAAATCCTGAATCATTAATCCCGTCACCCGGTCCTACTTCTTCCTAATCTCCAGGTTAAACGTCACCGCCTGTGTTGCAGGCTCGATGGAAACCACCTTGGCATCTGCCGCGGCCTGGGTGGAAGCCGCTTTGGCTTCTGGTGCGGGTTGGATGGAAACCACCCGGGCTTCCGCCACCTGATTGTCCCCGCCCAGCCAACTGGCGATCTGGAAGACATCCTCTTTGGTGGCCGCTTGCCCGCTCACCGTCATGCTGGTTTTAGTGGTATTGACGGTTTTATAAATGGCCCTGTCCGGCAGGGCTGTCATGACTATTTTAACGTCGTGGACGCCGTCGATGCCTGCGCCGGCGAAGTATTGCTGGGCGGCCGTCAAGGCCTCCAGGTCAGCCTTGAGTTTTTGCAGGTTTTCGCTGCCGGCTTTCTGGGCTGCCAGGTCGTCCTGATTAGTCTTTTGCAGCACTAGCAGTTTTACCGCGGCGGCGTCACTCTCCCTGTTCAGCACATTCAGCCGCTGGCTGGCCTCCTGCCGCATGTTGAAAGCAAAGTACAACAGGCTCAATAACAGTATGGCCGAGAGCACGGCCGCGGTCTGCGATACATTGACGCGCAGTCCCGGTCTTATCAGGTTGGCCAGCAGGTTGAAGTCCAGGTCCTGGTAGGGCTCTTCTCTCTGGCTGTCCAATACCTTTTTCAAAGGCGATTTCTTTAAAACCAGCCCCAGGTTGGCGGCGCACAGGGCCGTCACCATGTCCGGCGGCAGGGTGAGCGGCGCTTCCAGCGCCACCACTGTATGTCCGGAGGCTTCGCTGAGCCTCTTTAATATCACTTTGTCGGTGGCCATCTCGCCCGATACGGTCAGCGGCATCTCGGCCGCCAGCGGGCTTTCCGGGTAATCGCGGTTGTAGGATTTGAGAGTCTTGTCCAGGCCGCTCACCAGCTCGTTGGTTATGCGGTTCTGGTCCCCGCCGGTATTGGCCAGCGGGTAAGAAAAGAGGGTTTTAACCATCCCTTCGGCTACGATGACGATGTCTATGTACTTGTTTTCCAGGCTTATCAGGATGGCATTCTGGGTGGAGGCCAGCCTGGCCATGGCCAGGGGTTTGATGTCCAGGTCGTACAGCTTAATGCGGGCGTTGTCCAGGGCTTTGACCAGGGGTCGCACAGCCACTTTGGGCACGGCCGCCACGAAGTAGTCCGCTTCTTTCTTATCAGCGTGCCGTTCGATGAGTTGCCAAAAAATAAACATATCCGGTTCGTTGATCGACATTTCCTTGCGGGCCGCCCGCTCGATGGATTCCTGGCTGACCGACCCGCCGCTGAGCGGCATAGAGATGGTGCGGTAGTTAAAAGGCAGTCCCGTTATGGTGACAGCCACCCGTTTCCTGGGCAGTTCCAGAGACGTAAAAAGGTCCTCGAGTACCAGGCTCAGCTTCTGCGGCTCCAGGATGATTCCGTCTTTGAGTATACCCGCCGGCAGAGGTACCGAACCCCACTGTACAATCTGGTCCTGCTGGATGCACAGGGCGCGCACGTCGCCGGGCGTGATGTCTACGGCTACGTACTTTCCGCTGAATTTGAGGGCAGCCCGGTTCAGCCAACCGGACAGCCCCCGCGCTATTTTGTTCCCAGTATTATTCAACATTTTCCTTCCTTACCTGGCGTAGATCGTTATATTTATCGCGGCGCTGGAATCCTGGTCAGAGGCTCCCCTCGTCAGCAGCAGGCTTTCCACCTTGAGCGTCGGGTAAAGCTGGCTTTGCAGCTCCTGGACGCAATCGATCAGGTGCGTCTCTGTGCCCTTAAGGTTCAGAGTCATTTTAAATACCGAGTAAGTGCGCTGCTGCAGAACCAGCGGTGTCCAGGCGTTGGCGCTGATCGGGATGGCCGTCACGCTGTGCTTGTCGCATAGTGCCAGGATATCTTGCAGGATGTCGTTAGAGTTCAGGCGGGCCGGCAGTTCCAGTCCGGCCGCGGCGGCGGCTTCCTTGAGGCTGGCCTGGCTGGCGGCGTTGTCGGCGTTCTGGCTTTCCAGTGCCTCGTTTTGCTGGTTCAACTGGTTGATGCGGTTGTTGCTGGCGGCCAGCCTGGTTGAAGCGGCCTCGGCCAGGGCGCTCTGGTCCTGGTATCCTTTAAATAAAAATCCCAGCACGGCCAGGGCTGCCACTAACAAAACCACCGCTATGCTTTTAATATGCATTTAAATATGCTCCCTTTTTCTACTTGATCTGGTTCATCATGCCGTAGATGGTGCTGATCATGGTCACGGCGATAAAGCCCACACCGGCGGCCAGTACGATAATAAGAGTAGGCTCGATGAGGCCCGTTAAACGGTCTATCTTGCGGGTGGTTTTGGCTTCGTAGTAGTCCGCTACCGTGCTCAGGGAGTTCTCCATCGTGCCCGAGCTTTCTCCCACCGCGATCATTTCGGTCAGGAATTTGGGGAAGACCGGGTCGGCATTGATGGCCGCAGAGAAGGTCTGCCCCTGCACCAGCTTGCTGCGCACGTCCGCCAGACTCTCGCGCAGGTGGGTGTTGGAGATGCCGCGCGTGATGATGTTCATGGCATCCGGCAGCAGGACCCCGGCTTTCAATAAATTGGAGGCGCTACGGCTGAAGCGGGCCGTGTTGTCCCACAGGATGACCTGCCCGATCAGCGGCATTTTAAGCAAAAAATCGTCCAGGTAACGCTTTCCGGCTGGACGCCGCGCCAGCAGTACTGTTCCGCCGATCAGCACGATCAGGATAAACAGCACATGGAACTTGTAGGCGTTAGCGAAATCACTGATATTGACCAAAAGCTGGGCCGAGGCCGGCAGCGTAGACCCGAACTGCGTAAAGACCTTGGTCAGCCTGGGCAGCACGAAAGAGACCAATATAAAGATGACCACCACGGCCAGGGCTACCACGATAGCCGGCTGGACCAGGGCCTGCTGGATGCGGGCGCGCGTTTCCACCTGCTGTTTGATCTCCCTGGCGATCTGGTGCAGTCCGTCGTCCAGCGTGCCGGACTTCTCGTTGGATTCTATCATGCTGACGTAGGTCTGGTTAAATACCTGTGGGTGGGCAGCCATGGCCTGGTGCAGCGGTATGCCGGCTCTCAGGTCGGCGGCCATCTTGCCCACGATCACTTTTAAGTTACGCTCGGTAGCCTGCTTCTCGAGCTGCCCCAGCGCCTTTTGCAGGCTCAGTCCGGCTGTGATCATGATACCCAGTTCGTTGGTGAAATCCAGCAGGGCCTGCTTGTTGATCTGGGGGCTGCCCAGCACCAGCTTGCGCCAGTCGTAAGGCTTGCCGGCCGCTTTGAGGCGCAGGATGCGCTCAAACCCGGCCTGGTATAACATCGCCTCGGCATTTTCTTCAGAGACACCTTCAATGGTGCCCCGCACCATCATCTTGTCCTTGTTATAGGCCTCGTATCGGTACAGCATTTCCTCACCCGGTTATTTTTATCTTGTAATTTGTAATTTGGTATTTGGTTCTTGTTTGGTGCTTGTATCTTGGTATTTGTAATTTGGTATTTATCCCAAACTTAAAACTTAAAACTTATAACTCGCAATTCGATAATACTGTGCGGCTAGTAGATAGTAAAGGTGCTGCGCAGTACTTCATTGATGGTGGTAACACCCATTTTGGCCTTTAAGATGCCGTCCCGCTGCATGCTAAGCATGCCTTCCTGGAGGGCGGCGGCCTTCACTTCGTCCGCGCTGGCGTTTTTGAGTACCAGGCGGCGCAGGTTTTCGCTCATCACCATCAGTTCCGAAAGGGCCACCCTGCCGCGGTAACCCGTATTGGCGCACATGGTGCAGCCTTTGCCCACGCTTACCTTGGCTGGCACTTCGCCGAGCTCTTTCTGGAAGGCTGCCTCTTCCTCGGGGGAGGGATTGACCGTGGTTTTGCAGTAGGTGCAGATGCGCCTCACCATTCTCTGGGCCAGGGCTGCCACCAGCGTAGGTGACAGCAGCACCGGTTCGATGCCCAGGTCTATTAGCCTGAACAGTATGCTTATAGCGTCATTGGCATGGATGGTGGCCATCACCAGACGTCCGGTCAGCGAAGCCTGCGTCACGATGTCGGCGGTGTCTTTATCGCGGATTTCTCCTACCAGCACCACGTCTGGGTCGTGCCTGAGTATGGTGCGCAGTCCGCTGGCAAAGGTGATACCGGCCTTGGCATTGATCTGGGTCTGGTTGATATTTTTAAATTCATATTCCACGGGATCTTCCACCGTGATGATGTTCTGGGTGCTGCGGTTGAAGGTGTTCAAAGAGGCATACAGCGTGGTGGTCTTGCCTGAACCCGTGGGTCCGCCCACCAGTATGGTCCCGAAGGGGCTTTTGAGCACGCGGCGGTATTTTTCCAGCTGCTCGGGCAGGAAGCCCACTTCTTCCAGCGAGAGCGGGCTCAGGGTTTTGTCCAGTATGCGCATGCAGACCCTCTCTCCGTGCGTGGTCAGCATGGTGGCTACCCGGATGTCTACGTCTTTCTGGCTGACCCGCGTGGACATCTGCCCGTCCTGCGAACGGCGCTGTTCAGCGATGTTCATCTGGGCCAGGATTTTGATGCGCGAGACCAGCGGCGCGTGCACCGAAATCGGCAGTGAATACATCTCGTTCAGGATGCCGTCGATGCGGAAGCGCACGCGCAGGCTGCCGCCCTGCGGTTCGATGTGGATATCCGAGGCGCGGTCTTTGACGCCCTGTTTTAAAATAAGCTCCAGCGCCTGGGCAATAGGGGTCTGCTCGTTTAATTCGGCAGCCTCTTCTTTAAGGCCCGCCGCGGCGGACATCTGCCCCACGCTTTTCTCGATTTCCTGGCTGGCCCGGTAGTACATATCGATGGCGTTTAAAATATCGGTTGGGAAGGCCAGCACGATGCGCACCCGCTTGCCGGTCCGTGTGGCGATGTCCCGCACGGTGTGGATGTCGTCCGGGTAGGCCATGGCCAGTATCAGGTTGTCTTCCTCTAACTCCAGCGGTATCACCGTGGCTTTGCGGGCGATTTCCTCCGGGACCATTTGCAGTACATCGGGGTCGATCTTCTGGTCCTTAAGTTCCACCACGGGCACGTTGGACTGCAAGCTGACGGCCGAGAGGATGTCTTCAGACGACACCAGGCCTTCTTTGATCAACGCTTCGCCCAGCCGTCCGCCCTGGCTATGCTGGATAGCCAGCACCCGCTCCAGGTCGGCGGGCTCGATGAGTTTTTTAGCGATCAGCAGTTCACCCAATTTCTTCCTGGAGAAGCGGGTCAGCCCTGGGCCGGCCGCGGCGCTCTCATCGGAAAACTTGGGATTTTTCTTCAATTGAATCATGGTAGGCCTTTACTCCAAAATAATTGACTATCTTTTTAACTATAATTTATCGAAAGCAGTTGTACAATGAATTATTCGTACTATGACCAAAGTACCCCGGCAGGCGGGGAAAGTTTCCGCGCTCCAGGGTATGATTAATTATTTATTTAGTTCAGGCCTCAAAGACTGGAGCGGGATGCCTTCCGGCAGAGCCCGCTATTGAGCATCATTAATGTTGCTAGAGAATTTGAATCTCTATTAGGGTGTAAAGCTATTCTGAGTTACGACACCGCCAGAAGTAACTGTATAGATACCTTTAAGGTTGGTAGTGTTATCAGTAAAATAATTGGATACTAAAATATCCGTACCATCGAGTCTGTTAACTCCAGTATCCAAATCCAATCCTTTTTTGAAGTTTCCAGTGCCTGACCAAGCTGAAATAGTTGGCAACTTGGCATCAGCCATGGCTGCAGCAACTGCATTTTGAGTCAGTTTGAGTTCAGCTTGTGCTGCCGCAGTGCTACCGCTACTTATGTATCGCGTAACGTTGGGTACTATAATAGCTGCCAGGATGCCGATGATGGCGATGACCACCAAAAGCTCGATGAGGGTGAAACCGCATTGTGATTTGGTTACCCGTTTGACTAGTTTGCTCACTTTTTTCTCCTTTTTATTTTTATTTTCGTTTTTGAGTTCTTTCCGCAACAGTTTTCATCAGCTAGATGAATTATTATTAGTGCCCTATTAAAAAAGATTACAGGATATAACGCCATTTCTCACGAAGTCTTCTCTCTTTTACTCAATTTATATTATCCCGCCATTCACAATAAAAAAACTGATATTTGTTGGGTCTTAAATGGGTAAAAAAGCACAATTCAGCCCTTGAGGAAAGATTCACTTAGGGAAGGTGAATGCTCTTTCGGGGTGCCGGAGAGGGTTTAAGTGATCTTGTAATAATAATTTCCACTGGAAGGTTTCGGGAAGAGTTTTTTGACATTATTGGATGCGGGTTAAAAGAATGAAGAGCAGAGTGGCATAAATACCAATGAAGACGGCTATCGTGAAATATGTAGCGATGCCGTAGCCCCAGTATTTCCAGTTGCTGGTGCGTATGGCCAGTTGCTTGCCGCTAGGGATTGCTGCCTGTTCGAATTCTTCGGTCTTGTGGCGGTAGTAGTTTTCCACCTGCAGGCCGTGGAAAACAAAGAAGCCCCAAACCAGACACAGGACCAGCCCGCCGCCGATCAGGGCTGCAATCAGGTTCGTGGGTATTTTGGCCTGGCTGGTGATGGCCAGGCCTGAAACTGCGATGATGATGGTGTTGGCGGTCAGCATGGCAGAGAGCCGGCTGTGTACCTGGTCGCTGCCCAGCTTCATCAGATCGATGGCTGCCCTGAAAGCATTGGTGGCCTTCGTAAAATCTTCAGAATCACTCATTTTAGTCTTCCATACAGGGCGACACATTGCAGGGTGTCACCCTGTTTAAAAACTATTCTTCTGTAATGGTAATAGAGTTAATCACCGGCGCAGTGACGGGTTTGCTTTTTTCCCCGCTGGCGGAGGTAGTGACCGTTACCCCGGCTATCTTTTGTACGACGTCCATCCCTTCCGATACCTTGCCGAATTGGGTGTAATTGGGCATGCTGTTGAGATTGGCTGAACTGGCGCCGGTGCAGATGAAAAACTGGCTGCCGTTGGTATTGGGGCCTGAATTAGCCATAGCCACGATGCCTTCGCCGTAGGGGTACTTGGGCGGCAGCTCATCGGCGAACTTGTAACCGGGTCCCCCCATCCCGGTGCCCTGCGGGTCACCGGTTTGAATCATAAAGGCTTTGATGATGCGGTGGAAGATCACCCCGTCATAAAAATTCTGATGTGAGAGAAAAACAAAATTGTTAACCGTTTTGGGACTATCCTGGGGCAGAAGCTGTATTTTGAAGCTGCCCAGAGTTGTATCTATATTGGCTGTGTATTTTTTAGAAGTGCTGATTTGCATGGCCGGCGCGGTCGTCCATGACCTGACCCTGGCAGCCGGACTGGCAGAGGAAGCCGCAGCGCTGGAAGCTGGTGCGCTCGAGATGGGTGCGCTGGACGTTGCTGCGCTGGACGCCGTGGTGCTCGAGACTGCTTTGCTAAAGGTCTGCGTGACTGCTGTTGTAGTTTGAGAGCTGCAGGCCGCCACTAAAGCTAAAGCCGCCGCCACTATAATCAGGAGGCCGCACATCCCATAAAATTTAATACTTCTTTTCATTGGCTGGAAACTCCTTTCATGTTATATCAGGCCGCTCTGGCCCGTCTTTATACCTCTATAATATCACAGCCTTTGTTCTTGCGCCTAGTCCTTCCGCAATGCCCTTTTAGTTTCTCTGCCTCTTCCGTCCTTCTCCATTTTGGGCCCATCCCCCGGTATAAAAAGCGGCTGTAGAGTAAATCAGGATAATATGCGCTTGAAGCTCCAGCTTGCCAGAGCGATCATCAGCACGGCGGCAGTCATGATGACCAGGAAATCCAGAGGCAATTTGGACAGGTCGTTGGTGACCAGCAGGCTGCGCATGGCATCGATGGCATAACTCAGTGGATTAACGACAACAATAGCTTTCAGCCAGGAGGGTAGAATGGAAGTCGGGTAGATAGCGTTGCTGGCAAAAAACAGCGGCATGGTGATCGCCTGCCCGATGCCCATTACCCTTTCCCTGGTGCGCACCAGCGAGGCGATAAATATGCTTAAACTGGCAAAGAACGCTCCTAAGAAAACCACGATGATAAGAACCAGCAGCAGGTGCCATGGATTCAACGATATATCCACCCTGATGATAAGGGCCAGTATAAAAATGGCTACCGCCTGTACGATGCCTCTGGCGCCGGCTGCGAAGGCTTTGCCCATCACGATAGCCGAACGCGGCGTGGGTGTCGAAAGCAGCTTGTTAAGCAGGCCCAGGTCACGTTCCCAGACCACGGTGATGCCGTAGAAGATGGCCACAAACATCACCGATTGGGCCAGGACTCCCGGGGTCATAAACTGTAAATAAGTGTAGTTTCCCGTTGGGATGGCCTTCAACCTGGTGAAAGCCTGACCGAAGATTAGCAGCCACAATGCGGGTTGAATGACCCGTATCCAGACCTGGGTCTGGTCATGCAGCAGTTTGCGCACTTCAAACTCTACTAATGTCGCTGTCCGCGAAATATATCTGCCCGCACTTATTTGCATCAGCTTAACCTCCTGATGGTGCGCCTGGTCTGTTTGGCCTGCGTAAAAGAATCCCCCTGTTCGATGCGGGCGCCCGTAAAGTGGAGGAACACGTCATCGAGCGTGGGTTTTTTCAGGGATACCGTTTCAATGACAATGCCGTGGGCATGCAGGCTTGCCAGCAGGTTGGGTATTTGTTTTTCTCCGTCTGCTACTACCAGGTCGATATGGCCGTTGGTTGAATCGGAAATGAGCGAATAGCCCAGCTCCTTCAGTTTTTCAATGAAGCCGGGGGTTTGGGAGCTAATACTGACGATGTCGCCGCCCAGGGATGACTTCAATTCTGCCGGTCGGCCTATGGTCACCATCTTGCCGCGGTCCATTATGCCGATGCGTTCGCACAGGCGGTCTGCCTCCTCCATGTCATGCGTAGTGATAAGAATGGTAGTGCCGAATTCACGCCGCAGCTTCTCGATGTGGTCCCAGATAAATCTGCGCGCGCTGGGGTCAAGGCCGATGCTGGGTTCATCGAGGAACAGTATTTTCGGCCGGTTCACCAGCGTCTGGGCTATTTCCAGCCTGCGCATCATGCCTCCTGAGTACTTGCTGACCATGTCATTGGCCCTGTCGCTGAGGCCCAGGTATTCGAGGGCCTCTTTGATGAGTTTTTCTCGGTTCTGTCTCGGCACGTCATAGAGTTTGGCATACATCAGCATGTTTTCCCATCCTGTGAGTTCTCCATCTACCGATACATCCTGGGGCACGTAGCCGAACATATGCCTGGCCTTGCCCGGGTCTGACAGTGCATTGATTCCCAAAATTCGGATGCTGCCTGACGTGGGCTGGACCAGGGTCAGCAGCATGCGGATGGTGGTCGTCTTGCCGGCTCCATTGGGGCCTAAAAGTCCGAATACTTCCCCTTTCTCGATATTGAAGGAAACATCATCAACGGCCTTTACCCGTGGGTAGGTTTTTACCAGGTTGTGGATCTCTACTGCGTTATCGGCCATTTTCGTCTCCCGGGGCCTTATTACTCGTCCCATCCTTGATCGTATTTTTATACTTTGGCAATTTGTCTTTTGGTGACGCAAACAAAGGGTAAAGGGCTTGGATGGCACTGGCTATGCCAGCTTGCTGTTCGCCTGAAAGCCCGGATAGTATCTCGCAGAAATGCGACTCGGCGGTGTGCCGTGTGCGCATGAGCGCTTCTGTTCCGCCGGGACTAAGGCTCAGCCTGATGCAGCGTCTGTCCTCGGGGGATTGATTTCTGATAATCAGGTCACGAGTCACGAGGGCCTCGACTATTTTTGAGGTAGAGGGCAATTTAAGTCCTATGTGTTCGGCTACCTGTGAAAGCGTGGCATTCTTGTGGCGGTAGAGGTAGATTAATGTGCGAAACTGCGGTATTGATAATCCGGGTGTACGGTTGCTGCGCATTTCGCTGCGTATCCGGCTCATTATCAGGGGTACCACGTCCATTAGAAGCCCGGCTAACGGTGTGTTTTGAGTTGAAGAGATGATATTAATATCATTTTGAAATGATTTCATAATGAAACTATATTATAACAAAGACAGCGGTTAATCAAATAATTTGCTTATCTGGCGCGCCGGGTATATCATCGGTGTTAAGAAACAGGCGGTTTAGGCTTGTTGGCGGACGCACCGTAATATCGGAATAGCAGCTTCATCAAGTGGAGCAGAATATATGCCGGGATTACAGGCCAGGGTCATCGTCAATCCGGAGGCTGGCAGCCGCTCCGTCAGCCGGGAGTGGCCGCAAATCGAGATGCTGCTGCGGGAAGCAGGTTTGTCTTTTGACATTGAATTTACCGGGGGAGCCGGCCACGCCACCGAGATTGCCGGCCGGGCTGTTGAGCGTGGTTGCCGCTACCTTATCGCCGTGGGTGGGGATGGCACCGTCAACGAGGTAGCCACCGGGATACTGCATTCAAAACATCCTCACAGCACTATCCTGGGCATCGTCAGTACCGGCACCGCACACGCTCTGGCCTTTTCCCTGGGTCTTGCCGATGATATTGATAACCTCAACCCCTACTCTTTCCTGGTTGACCCTAGAAGTGTTTTGATCGATGTGGGCGTGGTTCGCTGCCGGAAGCACGGAAAACCCGTCGAGCGTTTTTTTCTGAATGAGGCCAGCACCGGCTTTACGGCTGAAATCGTGGAGGCCTGGAAAACGATACCAAATCGTTTTGGCAAGAGCGTCAATCTGGCTCTGCGTACGGCTGCGGCCTACAGGGCACTCACCGTCCACCGGAATAAAAAGGCCAGGTTGCAGGTGGGCAGAGAGGTCGAGGTTGTTTCCCTATGTGCCCTGGTGGTGGCCAACGGGCCGTATTTTGCCGACCGCATGCTGATAGCCCCCCGTGCCAGCCTGGTGGATGGCTTACTGAATGCCGTGGTGGCCAGGGATATGTCCAGATTGGACTTGATGAAGATACGGCCGGTGCTTTACGTCGGCAGTCATCTCCAGCATCCCGCCATCAACCAGAAAGCCACCCAGGCCCTGGATATTGAATCTGAAGAGGATCTTCTTGTAGAGGCCGACGGCGAAGTCCTGGGAGAGTGTCCTGCCTCCTTCCGCATACTGCCCTCCGCCTTAAAGGTGGCAGTACAAGCCAGCCATCTGTCTGAACGGGTTTTCAATGCCCTCAACCGGTCAGGGAATACTTATTCTTCTGGTTTTCCTGGTTCTCAATAGCCAGGTTCCATATAAGGCCAGTATTGCCAGGCCTGCGATTTCAGTTATATAACTCCACGGGTCTGTAAAAAGCGTGGTTAGCCAGTCCCCGATAATGTTTGAATCGTCCATAGTGGGGAAGCGCCAGCCGTGAAGCGGCCATAAAAAGGTCTGCGGAGTCAACCACATAAAGTCCAGCATGAGATGAGCCAGGACGCCCGCAGCCAGGACCAGCAGCCAGCTTTTTCCCATCTTGCCGTAAAGCAGGAGGCCTGCAACCAGCAGCACCACTAAAAATAACAGGGTGTGGCTGAATATCCGGCCGTTGTGAAAGGTGCTGTCGAAAAAGTAATGACCTACCGGCTTGTCAATGATATCAGGCAGCATGGAACCCGCCAGCAGCAGCCGGATGTCCAGAAAGTCGTTCAATCTTGCAGTCCAGGCCGCTGGCGAAAAAGCGCAGGGGTTTGCTGCCGGTATAGGCTGACCGGAGATCTGTTCCGGCGCAGCCTTAGGCGTTCTCTGGCTGCGCTGCTGCAGCACCGTGTATGCGCCGCTTCCCAACACTGCCGCACCCAGGGTTAGGCCGATGTGTCCAAATAAAAACATGTGTTATTCTCTAACCGGATTTTTGACGCCCATCGTTACCAATATAACACATCCCCTGCTATCGTTATAAAAGTTGCCGGAAAGTTGTCGTAAATGCCTGTTCGCCAATCTCGTCCTTTACGCCTCTTCTCCAGAAAGAGTAGAATTATTAGGCTGAAAGGATAGTTGTTGTGGATATGGATTTGTTCGATCATAAAGCTCAGGACCAGATCAAAAAGGAAGCCCCCCTGGCTGCCCGCATGCGCCCCCGTACTCTAGAGGAATTCGTCGGGCAGGAGCACATCATTGCCCCCGGCCACATTCTTCGCCGGGCCATAGAGAGCGGCCAGCTCCCCTCTATCATACTGTGGGGACCTCCCGGCAGCGGCAAGACCACCCTTTCTAATATCGTAGCCAATTCCACCCATTCCCACTTCAGCCCGGTCAGCGCAGTCAGCGCCGGCGTCAGCGATCTGCGCAAAATCATCGAGGAAGCCAAAGAGCGCCGCAAACTCTATCAGCAAAAGACCATTCTGTTTATAGATGAAATCCACCGTTTTAATAAGGGCCAGCAGGACGCTATTCTGCCTTATGTAGAGGACGGAACAATCACCCTGATTGGGGCTACCACCGAAAATCCCTCTTTTGAGGTCAATACTCCTTTACTCTCGCGTAGCCGGGTTTTTGTCCTGAACCCGCTCAGCGAAAATGAAATCCGCACTATCGTCACCCGTGCCCTGCAGGATAAAGAGCGCGGCCTGGGAGAGATGAAAATCGAATTGGGCGAAGAAGCGCTGGCGCATCTGAGCGTCATGGCCGGTTCGGACGCCCGCACTGCCCTCAATGCCCTGGAAATGGCTGCCCTGGTGACCCCGCCGGATAGCGGCGGTAATAAGAAAATCACTATCGAGATAATCGAAGATGCCTTCCAGCACCGGGCCTTGCGCTACGATCGTGCCGGAGATCAGCATTACGATCTCATTTCCGCCCTGCACAAGTGCATGCGTGATTCCGATCCTGATGCTACCCTGTACTGGCTGGGACGCATGATCGAGGCGGGAGAAGACCCCCTTTATATCGTCCGCCGCATCATCCGCTTTGCCACTGAAGACATCGGTTTAGCTGATCCGCAGGCGCTGGTGGTGGCTATGGCCGCCCAGCAGGCCGTGCATTTTGTCGGCCTTCCAGAAGGCAATCTGGCCCTGGCCGAAGCTGCCGTTTATATGGCCACTGCCCCTAAAAGCAATTCCCTCTACTCCGGCTATGGGAAAGTGCAGGAAGAAATCAGGAACGGTTCCAATGAGCCTGTGCCCCTCAACCTGCGCAATGCCGTCACCGGTCTCATGAAGAACCTGGGCTACGGACAGGGCTATAAGTACGCTCACAATTTTGAAGGTCATCAGGTTGACCAGCAGCATCTGCCCGATTCTATGCAGGGCAAAACCTTCTATGTCCCCGGAGAATTGGGATATGAAAAACAAATTGCTGACCGCCTTAAAGAGCAGCGGCGCAAAAACCCTCCGGCCTGAAATTCAACCGGCCGTTGATGTTTGTCTGTCTAATTATTAGCCATAGTCCATTGATTTGCCCAATTATCTGAAATAACTTCTGTTATTGTCCAGTATATTTGCACTTTATATCGGCTCACCTATATAATTATTATACAGACTTGTACCTGGATGCCTGAATTATGAGCAGCATTATTTATACGGTGAAGGAAAGGTGCCGCGGTTGCTATGCCTGCGTGCGAGGTTGTCCTACCAAGGCCATCAAAGTAGAGAATCGGCTGGCTGAGGTCATGCCCGACCTCTGCGTAAATTGCGGCAACTGCGTGCGGGTTTGCGCTCCTAAAGCCAAGGTTATCGAGAGCGATATCGAAGTGGTTAAGAATCTGCTGGCTTCCGGCTCGCAGGTTATCGCCATTCCCTCATCTTCTTTTCCGGCTGCCCTTCCCACTATGAAGCCCGGCCAATTCGTCAGTGCCCTTAAGAAGCTGGGTTTTGCCGAGGTGATGGAAGATGCTTTTGGTGCTGAACTGGTCTGCCGGGAGTACAACCGCCTGCTTAAAGAACCTAAAAACGGTCCAATCTTCTCTTCCACCTGTCCGGCCGTGGTCTCTTACGTGGAAAAGTTCTATCCCCGACTGGTCGATAACCTCGCCCCCATCGTTTCCCCTATGATCGCTATGGGCCGGCTCATCAAGCAATCCTACAATCCGCAGGCCAGGGTGGTCTTCATTGGACCCTGTGCCGCTAAGAAAGCCGAGAGCAAGGATGAGAATGTGAGCGGTGTCATAGATGCCGTTTTGACCTTCCCTGAACTCACCGAGATGTTTGCCGATAGAAAAATCACACCGGAAATTATGCCGGAGGCAAAATTCAACGGACCCAGGCCTAACATGGCCCGTCTCTTTGCCATATCAGGCGGGCTTCTGCGTACTACTGGCTACATGGACGATATCTTACGCAATGATATCATCAACGCCCACGGTCGTGAATATATTATTAGCCTTTTGGCCGAGATCGCCCAGGGTGAAATTGACGCTCACTTTATTAATTTTTTCTTTTGCCACGGCTGTATCAACGGGCCTGCCATTGATAACGATCTCAGCATCTTCCGCCGCCGCGAACTCGTGTCCCGTTACGCTGAAGAAGATGCCGACCCAGAACAGACCGAGGCTGATTTAAAGAAATATGCTCACCTCGATTTGCGGCGCATTTACAAAAAGCGCGATCCTCCCTTGCCCACTCCTTCCGATGCCGATATTCAGGAAATCCTCAATAAAATGGGCAAGGCCAATAAAATAAATCGTTTTAATTGCGGGGCCTGCGGCTATCGCACCTGCTGGGAACTGGCTGCCGCCGTCGCCCGCGGCCAGGCTGAAACTACCATGTGCTGGCCCCATCTGCTTGTAGAACTGCAGGACACGCAGACCGGTCTTATCCAGGCTGAGAAACTGAGTTCGCTTGGCCAGTTGGCAGCCTCTATCGCCCATGAGGTCAACAATCCGCTCTCAGGGGTGCTGGTCTATACCCAGTTGCTTAGCAAGAAGATTAAAAACGACCAGTTTTCTAAAGATACTGCCCTGCAATACCTGGACAGGATGGAGACCGAGTTAACTCGCAGTACTAAACTGGTGCGCAGCCTTCTGGATTTCGCTCGTCAGACTCCTCCCTCCCTCAGAGAGACCGATTTGAACGAGGTCCTGGAGCGCGCGGTGGACCTCATCGTGAATTCTATGAAATTGCATAACATTGAAGTGGTCAAAGAATACGCTCCTGTCCTGCCCCTTTTCCATGGCGACCCGGACCAGCTTTTACAGGTCTTTATCAATCTTATCTTGAATGCCATTCAGTCCATGACGGAAGGTGGTACCCTGCTTTTGCGCACTGAAGTGGTAGAAAACCAGATCAGGATTGATATTCAGGATAACGGTTGCGGCATCTCCCCGGAGAATATCAGTAAACTCTATACTCCCTTCTTCACCACTAAAAAAGAGGTCAAGGGAGTTGGATTGGGACTGGCCGTTTCGTATGGTATTATTCAGAGGCATCAGGGTAAAATCACCGTTAAAAGTAAAGAAGGAGCGGGTACGGTCTTTAGCATCTTTTTGCCCGTAAAACATGCAGAAAAATATTAAAATCCTGGTAGTTGACGATGAAGCCATCATGCGCGATTCCTTGCGCGATTGGTTGACCGACGCCGGTTACAATGTTCTGACGGCCGGCAACGGTACTGATGCCCTGGAGATTATTCTTAAAGAAAAACCCGGCGTGGCAGTCATAGATCTGGTTCTGCCCGGTACAGGCGGGCTGGATTTGCTTCGTAAGGCCAGACAACTTCTGCCCGCTATTCAGGTAATTATTATTACGGCCTACAGCAGTGTGCATACCGCCATCGCCGCTATCAAAGAGGGGGCTTACGATTATATTGAAAAGCCCTTCTCTCCGGAAAAGGTGGAAATGTTGATTGCCAAGTTAGTAGAAAGGCAGTCCCTGCTGGATGAAAACCTCTCTTTGCGCCAGAAGTTGGAGGAAAAATATTCCTTTGAAAACATCGTGGCTAAAAGCGCCCGTATGCAGAAGATTATTGAGACTATTAAAGTTGTGGCTAAAAGCCATGCCCCTGTCCTCATCTCGGGCGAAAGCGGTACCGGTAAAGAATTGGTGGCCCGGGCTATTCACGCTCAGAGCCTGCGTAAAACTCGCCCTTTCGTGGCAGTGAGTTGCAGTTCTCAACCCGAAAACATTATTGAAAGCGAATTATTTGGTCACGAGCCTGGGGCTTTCGCCGAAGCTCAGAGCTTGCGCAAAGGTAAATTCGAGGCAGCTAACAATAGTACTCTGTTTCTCGATGAGGTCGGCGCTCTGGACCCCAATATTCAGGTACTTCTCTTAAGAGTACTTGAACAGCGAGTTTTCAGCAGGGTCGGGGGCACTGAATTGATTCAGGCTCAGTTCCGCTTGATTTCCGCTTCCACCCAGGACCTTAAACATGCTATCGAAAACAGCCGGTTCAGAGAGGACTTGTACTACCGTTTGAGCGTGGTAAATATCGAGATTCCGGCCTTGCGGGATAGAAAAGAGGACATCCCGGTCCTGGCTGACTTCTTCCTGCATAAATTTAATGAAGAAAATCAGAGGAAAATCGCGGGCTTCTCTCCTGATTCTAACGATTATTTGCTGCGCTATGAGTGGCCGGGTAACATCCGCGAACTGGAAAACGCCATCGAAAGGGCGGTCATTCTGGCAAAAAACGATTTAATCGATGTTAATGATCTGGCCACACAGAGCCTCTATGTGCCCCACAAGACACCGGCAGGCAAAACCATGCGGGACATCGAGAAAAATCATATATTGAATATCTTGATTGAGGCTGGAGGTAACTGCAGTGAGGCAGCCCGCTTGCTGGGGATCTCCCGCATGACTCTCTATAACAAGATCAAGGCTTTTGGATTAAATATCAATAAAAGCGGCAGCACGGGGTAGGTAAAAGCCAAAACCAGTTATTACTTCTTTCTACCGCCAATAAGTCCGTCCCCCCACCGTTACGGGTTTTCCCTTATAGGGAGTCCAGCGCCTGGTTAGCCAGTTTGTCTGCTTCCTTGTTGCGCTCGCGGGGAATAGCCATTATTTTGCAGTTTACCAGTCCACTCGAGAGTTTTTTAACCTCTTCATAGAGCGGCTTCAGCTCTGCGCTTTTTACACGGTATTGCCCTAATAACTGCTTGACCATTAGTTCGGAGTCTGCTCTGATCACCACCTCTTTAACGCCCAGGCTAAGTGCCTTTTTCAAACCGGCTATCAGTGCCCGGTATTCCGCCTGGTTGTTGGTGGTGATGCCAATTTTCTCCGAGATAGTCGCCACTGTTTCCTCATCGCTGTTTTTTAGCGTTACACCGATGGCGGCAGGGCCGGGATTGCCCCGCGAAGCTCCATCCGTATTGATGAATATCTTGGTATTCAATTTTTACCTGCTTTTTCTGTATTCTACATGGCTAATTAATCTATGACAATCGACGAGTATCAAATACTTGAGGCAATCTGTCTGGTTCCTTGAAACCCGTTTCTAATGGGCAGGTTTAACCTTGGGTTTTAAAGACAGTGCATATTGATAGGAGCGGCTTAACCATAACTTAAGAGTATCAGACTGGCCGTATACTGATTCAGGTAAAGCCACATACTCCTTCATCACCCTGCCTTCCATGGGTTGAAAGGGAGTCACTTCGCTGTAAAGCGATTGTATTTTCAGGCGGTCTTCTTCGGAAAGGCGCAGGATAATAGTATCTTGATGGGTGCCCGCAAACATGTTGCCGTTAGTGAAGTAGCATGCAGAGCCGAACATGGGCCGTCTGACGGCGTCGAAAGAGGACATCTTTTCATCAAGAAAGCTATTTAATTCCGCAGTAACCTTTTTCCACTTCATCGATCTTAATCACCTCTGTATAAAATTCTGGATGTCCTTCTGTACCTTCTTTTGTTTATATTATAAACTACCAGTCAGGGGTACAGTTACTTTGCGGCAGATCCAATATAATGTGTAATTAGGTAACCCTGAACCGTGATCTGTATAGGGAGGTTTTAAAATGGCAGAGCAAAGAGAACGCAGGCCAGGCCCAGGTGATCGGCCGCCGGGGCGCAGACCCCGTAGACCGGAAGATGATCGACCGCCGGTGAAGCAGGCAGTTGACCTGCGTTATTGGGACAAAAAGAAGGCTTTTAATGGTTATACTTTGTTTGCTCCTAAACATAATACCATTATTTATCTGATTGATATGGAAGGGCGGGTTTGTCACAGCTGGAAAAGTCGGTACGAGCCCGGACAATCAGTCTATCTTCTTGAAAATGGCCATCTGTTGCACTGTTGTTTCATGAAAAATCCGGGCTTTACCGCCGGTGGTGAAGGCGGGAAACTTGAGGAGATTGATTGGGACGGAAATATTGTTTGGGAATTTGTGTATTCGACTGACCAATATCTCATGCATCATGACGTCGAAGTCTTGCCCAACGGTAATATTTTAGCCCTTTCCGTGGAGAAAAAATCTATTGAAGAATGTCTGGCTGCAGGTTTTGATCCTGATATTCTCAAGGAGATGTTTGGCCATACCTTAAATCCTGATTACGTCATTGAAATTCAGCATACCGGGAAGGATAGTGGCAAAGTTGTCTGGGAATGGCATATTTGGGACCATCTTATTCAGGATTTTGATAAATCTAAAAAGAACTATGGTGATGTGGCTGCTCATCCTGAATTGGTGGATGTTAATGGTGCGTCTATAGAACCAATGTCTGGCCGGCGCATTCATCCGTTCTGGAATCACATGAATTCAATTTACTATACCCCCAAACTGGACCAGGTGATGCTCAGCGTGCGCGGCAATGACGAGTTCTGGGTACTGGACCACACTACCACTACCCAACAGGCTAAGGGGCACTCCGGTGGCCAATCCGGTCAGGGTGGCGACCTTTTATATCGCTGGGGCAATCCGAAGGCCTATAAAAGGGGAACTCTCAGTGATCAGAAGCTCTTCCAGCAGCATGACTGTCAATGGATTCCGGAAGGTTATCCGGGAGCAGGCAACATTTTAGTCTACAATAACGGCCTGAGCCGTAAACCGGTTGAATATTCTTCCGTTGAAGAAATTATGCCTCCTTTGGACAGTCAGGGTAAGTATTCCCTGGCCCCTGGTCAAGCCTATGGCCCGCAACAGCCGGCATGGTCATATAAAGCTAAAAACCCCACAGATTTCTATTCTTCAGAGATTTCCGGGGCCCAACGTCTTCCCAACGGCAATACTGTTATCTGTAACGGCTGCCATGGTGTTTTCTTTGAAGTGACCCCGGCCGGCGAGAGCGTATGGGAATATGTTAACCCGGTCATTCGCAGTGGGCCGGTCAAGCAGGGGGATCCTATCCCGTTAGATCACAGAGGCCACCAATTTAATGGGGTTTTTAAGGTGCATCGGTACGCCCCTGACTATCCGGGCCTGAAAGGCAAGGACCTGACGCCAGGTAAAAATTTGGCTTGATAAAAAGGGTAATTAGAAGATTAAGTAAAATACAGGAGGAAAACCGTGCCATTAACGCGGCAATTAAGGGAGCAGAAATGGATTCTGGATAGAATCATCTCGATTCAGGGAGTCGAATCGGTAATAAACTGGATAAGAAGACTCCCCTTTGCGGCAGGCATGGAACTTTACGTTGACTACAACGATTTCAAGGCTAAAATCAAGAGATATGATGATATCTCCAGGGAGTTAATTAAAATCGGCGAGAAACGGGAGGCCATGGCCCACAGAGCCGCCGCTGCCGGTCATCTGGTCACCGCCAGAGATAACTTCTTTTCGGCAGCCGTATGTTATAACGTCGCCCATATGACCACTTCGGAAGAGGATCTCCAGGGCATGATTGCCTGCAACACTAAGAAAAACCAATGCTATGATGCCTTTATCAAGTTTGCTCCTTATCCCGTGGAAAGGATTGAGATACCTTTTGGAGACAAATCTCTACCTGGTTACCTGCATTTACCGGCCAAAGGGCAGCAGAACTGGCCCTGTGTCATCGATATAGGCGGCCTGGAGGTGCTCAAGGAAATACTTAACCCGGTGTACAATAACAAATTTATCGAAAGAGGTATCGCCATCTTAAGTTTTGATGGTCCGGGTCAGGGTGAAGCTAGACTTCGTAATATATTCTTTGAAACGAATGATTGGAT
>Ga0114951_10002244_pt1 | contig 22159 bp, 18 predicted proteins | sample AM7aDNAmetaG_FD_88677 | JGI IMG/M metagenome (GOLD analysis project Ga0114951, IMG submission 88677) | Freshwater microbial communities from Finland to study Microbial Dark Matter (Phase II) - AM7a DNA metaG | ecosystem: Environmental > Aquatic > Freshwater > Lake | place: Finland: Lake Alinen... | reverse complement strand
TATCGGCTGCAGGGGCCGGAGGGGCTCTGGGTTTGGTCGTTGTTGGGGCGCGCGTGTGCAGCGCCGGAGAACTTCGGCTCTTCTAGTTTCTCATAGGTGGGGGTTGGTGGGGATTCCGAGGTTTGAATCCCGGGTCTCAAAAGGAGCCCATGAGGGTTCAAAAGACGGCGGTGAGCTTGGCGAAGGAGTCGAGTTCGAGCAGGTGCTGGCCGGGCGGGGGCTGGTCCACGGTGGCGTGTTCCAGGACCCAGGTGTCTTTGTGGAAGAGGAAGACGGCGTGGAGTCCGGCGGCGAGGGCGGGGTTGATGTCGCTCTTGGGACTGTTGCCGACCATCCAACTGGTGTGGGGCGCGAGTTCATGGCGATGGATGACTTCGCGGTAGGTGGGCGGGTCCTTTTCAGCGACGATTTCGACGGCGGCAAAGTGAGGTGCGAGGCCGGAGCGGGCGAGTTTATCGGCCTGCTCGGCGTGGTTGCCCTTGGTCATGAGAATAAGGTGGTGGCGGGAGGCGAGCTCGGCAAGAGTTGCGGCGACGTTGGGGAGGAGCTCGATCTCCTGCTCGGCGATGGAGCGGGCGAAGCCGAGGATGCGCTGAGCTTTCACTTCAGTGACAGGGGTGGGACTGAGGCGCTCGAAGCAGGCGACGAGGGAGCGGGTAAAGCTGGTGAGGCCGTAGCCGTGTTCGAGAATGGTCTCGCGCTCGACGGCGTTGAGGGCCTGGCGGACTTCAGCGGGGGAGTACTCGTGGTGGTTGAGATAGCTGATGAAGCCGGTGATGGCGCGCTCGAAGTAGACGTTGTTCTCCCAGAGGGTGTCGTCGGCGTCGATGAGCAGGGTTTGGCCGGGGGGAAACTGGGGCATGCATTGATGGTAGGGCCTGAGGACGCGAAGGCTCAAGTAGCGGCGCGGTTTCGAGAGGTTGCTCTGAGGGGCATTTTTTTGTGCGGGCGCTTCGAATCCTGGGCGGCGGGTTGATTGCAGTCGGATAGGCTGAATAGAGATGAGCGACAGGAAAATTGAACTGGAAACGATCAGCGCTCTGCTGCGCGAGCAGAGCACGCTGGCCTTGGCTACAACCGATGAAACCGGGGAGCCGTGGGTGACGCCGCTGTATTACATTGTCGATGAGGAGCTGACTCTGTTCTGGCTGTCTTCGAAGGCGAGTTTGCATAGTATCAATCTAAGTAAGTTATCCAGGGCGGCTGTAACTGTATATCGGCATTCCGAGAGCTGGAGAGATATCCAGGGTGTGCAGATGCGTGGATCGGCGAGCAGGATCGACGATCCAAAACGCCGCAGGGAAGTAATCAAGACTTATTGCCTGAGATTCAAGTTGGGAACTATCTTCAATCTGGTTATAAGCCGATGCGATCTATTTGCATTCAGGCCGGAGTTTATACGCATGATCGATAACTCGAAGGTGTTTGGGAACAAGAAAGAACTTAGACGCGGAGAGCTGGGAAAGTGGATTGCTTTCGACGCGTGATACGTTGAATTCCGGCTATCCCATCCTTGAATCAAGTGCGATTAAAGGATGGGGTAGCCAGGTGTTCTTCACACTACGTCTTTTTCAACGCTCTTTTCAGAACAGCTTCAAGCCCTGCCTTGGCTTCGTCGTACTCGGCGGCGGAGATTGTTCCTGAGATTTTTTCGCTTTCAAGGGCAAACAACTCTTCCTTGAGGGTATGCAGCAGTTGAGCGTTGCCGGTTCTGAGCGGGGGGGAGTAACTGGCTGCTGGTGCGGCGTAACGGGCAGGCGCGGGCGCTGAGATGGCTTCAAACCCCTCCTCCGCTGCTTCGGAAGCGGGAGAGCCCTTTGCCAGCGCATTCTGCTTGCGCAAAAGGAAGGCCGCGGCGGCTGCCAGCAACAGGGCAAGGCCGGCCAGAATCCACCACTTGTATTTGGTAAGCGGATCGGGCGTGTCGATGGGGTTGCCGATGCCGCCGCCGGGTCTGCCACCGAGGCCGGAGGCTTCAGTTCCGCCATTGCCCATGCCAGCCTGCTGATCGCCACTCTGGGCTTCGCGGGGCATCTGGCCGTCGCCGGAGACCGTGAAGGCCACCGCCTGCCCTGGATGGATGTTTTTAGCCACGAAAGTCTGGACCCGCGGGTCCTGCTGGTCGGGCTGGAAGTTAGCACCGTTGCCGGCGTTGAAGGTCATGCCCTTGGGGAGGTAGACGACCAGGTTATCGGCTGGCATCAGCGGCTGCGGCGTAAAGGTGAACTTGCCGCTGTAGGTCAACTGATACTGCACTTCGAACAGCGTTTCTTTTTCGCCCTGATTGGGCTGAATGGGAACGTTGATCGTATAGTGCCCCTTTTGCGCCTGAGGAATGGGCCGCGTGTTGGTGGCCATGCCGCCGGGCCGGGTGGCTGAAGCGCCCTCGAGCACGGCACCGGCAGGAATGACGAACTCAAAGGTGTTGCTGCTGAACTGGGCCTTGGGGGGCAAGCTGGTGTTGCGCACGAGATAGCGTTCCTGCACGCGCAGCATGCCTCCTCCGCCTTCGGCCAGAATCATTTCGGCGTCGATGGAGACACCGTCCACCTTGGCCGCGACGTCGTAGACCGAGATGTCGCCGGACGCGCCACCCTGGGGCGCGGCAATGAAATACGATCCGCCCTGGTGGTCGGCACGGATGAGGGCTGGTCCGTTGCTTGCCGATTGAAGCGTATAGTGGCCCTTCGCGTCGGTGGTGGCGCGGGCGCCTTCAGACATTCCCGCCTGCACATCGATCAGGACGACGGTGTCGCCTGCCGAGGGCTTGCCGGTGGTCTTGTTGTTCACCGTGCCGGTGAGGGTAGCGGCCTGCATCAGAGCGCCTTGCAGCATAAAGCTGGCAGCGACGCAGCTAAGAAGAATCTGGGTCGATTTCATATTCGTCAAAATTGTCCTATCGGGGTGTCTTGTTTGGGTTGACGGATAACAAAAAGGGAAGTGGCTCAGGCCTGGTCCGCCGGGGTTGATCAGCGTTGGCGGAAGGACCGAATTTCAGCTCGCCGGAGCGGATTCTTGTTTGCCCGCTTATTAGATGCAGCGAGATGCGTCAAAGCAGCTGTAAATGTTCGATCTCGGCCAACAACTGCGTCGCTTCATTCTCAAGCAGTGCCCGCTGGACGGCAAAGTCCTCTTCAGGGTACTTGCCGGCCCGATATTCGAAGTTAAGGTCGCGGAGGTTCTCGTAAAGCTGGTCCTTGCGCTCGTTGAGGTAGTCCAGGCGGGTTTTTTCTCGCTGGCTGGCGAAGACATTCTCAGGCCAGAAGGTATAGACAAAGAGCGCCATCGCCAGGAACGTGCCGGAGATCAGGCCCAGGGAATTAGTCATGGCTCAATAGCCTCCATCGCTGCCGGTTTCCCGGCGAATCTTTGCGCGCAACGCGTCAGTGGCTGGATCAGTGGCCAGGGCAGCGACTTCCGCCTTGTCCGCCGACCACCTCTTTACCAGCAGGATGGTGCCCAACAGCGCCGCTGCGAAGACCGCAAACGGGGCGATCCAGGCAACCAGATCGAAGCCCTGGGTGGTGGGCGCGGCCAGCACCGTGGCCCCGTACTTGAGGGCGAACGAGGAGAGAATGTCCTTGTCGTTTTTGCCGCCGGCGATTCCGGCAGTTAGCTCGTCCAACTCCTTACCGGAGGACTGGCAGCCGACGTGGTTGCACTCGCCCAGCAACTCCGAGCAGCCGCAGGTGCACATGAGCCGGTGGTTCAGGTTGGTGTAGCGGGAGCCCGCATCGGTGGCGCCGAGCGTGAAGCAGACGGCCACGGCCAATGCGAGGACCTGCAGCGACTTTGTGAAAAGAGTGAGATGGGCGGAACAGAAGCGCATCATAGCTGGCTCCTTCTCAGTGCCGGCTCGGTGGGTGCGGCTCGAGCGGGTACCCGCAACGAGGCAGTGGCTGGACTGAGACTGGGAACCAGGGCAATTACAGTGCCGAACACGATGATGGCGACCCCGAACCAAATCCAACCCACCAGCGGATTCAGGAAGGCTTTGATGATGGGCTGGTTGGTGGCGGGGTTGGTGCCTTCATACACCACGTACAGGTCCCAGCCCGGAACGGAGTGAATGGCAACCATGGTCTGCGGCTGGCTGCTGGCCAGGTAGACCCGCTTTTCCGGAGTCATTTGAAAGAGCTTCTTGCCATCCTTGTAGACATCCAGCAGGGCGTACTCGGAGTTGTAGTTCAGATTCGAGTCTTGTGTGAAGCCGACGCACTCCAGCGTGTAGGGGCCGATGGGCAGCTTGTCGTGGAGGGCAAGTTCGCGCTCTTCGTTGCGGTTGAAGGCGGCGCCGGCCAGGCCGATGACGATAATCACCACGCCGATGTGGATGATGTAGCCGCCGTACCGCCGCGTGTTGCGATGGGTAAGCAGATACATGGCGGTAAGCAGATTGCGCCCGGTCTGGCGGCGTATGACGCCGGCGCCGCGGAAGAACTCCGACAGTATGGCGGCCAGCACGGCTGCCGACATCGAGAAGGCAACCAGCGCATAGAAGTTGCCGCTCGAGAATGAGCCGTCTTTCCATGGCCACACGCCCACCGCCAGGCACACAATTACGGTGGCCCAAAGCACAATCACCGGCAGAACAAAGTTGCGGCGGATGCTCTTCATCGACGTGGATCGCCAGGGCAGCAGCGGCCCCACTCCGGTAAGGAAGAGGAGGAAGAGCCCAATGGGCACGGCCACCTGGTTGTACCAGGGAGCGCCTACGGTGACCTTGTTGCCCACGACGTATTCACTGAGGATGGGAAACAGCGTCCCCCAGAGGATGACGAAGCAGGCTACGAGCAGTACCAGGTTGTTGAACAGGAAGGTGGATTCGCGGCTGACCAGGGACTCGACGCGATGATCACTTTTGAGATGACTGCGCTGCAAAACATAGGTGAAGATGCAGACCGCCAGCACGATGATCATGAACGTCACAAACCAGGTGCCGATGGAGGACTGCGCGAAGGCGTGCACGGAACTGACCAGGCCCGCGCGTGTAAGCAGCGTCCCCAGCATGGTGAGCAGGAAGGTGACGAAGATAAGCCACACGTTCCAGCTCTTCATCATGCCCTTCTTCTCCTGCATCATCACGGAATGGAGAAATGCAGTGCCGGTAAGCCAGGGCATGAAGCTCGCGTTTTCGACCGGGTCCCAGCCCCAGTAGCCGCCCCAGCCGAGCACGGCATAAGCCCAGTGCATGCCAAGGAAAATTCCTGCGGTGAGGAACATCCAGGTGACCATGGTCCAGACACGCGTGATCCTGATCCACTTTTCACCGGGGTAGCGCATCATCAGCGCTCCCAGGGCGAAACAGAATGGAATCGAGAAGCCCACGTAGCCGAGGTAGAGCATGGGCGGGTGAATCACCATCTCCGGATATTGGAGCAGGGGATTCAGGCCGTTGCCGTCCTCGGGAATGGCGCCGCGAAAGAGCGCAAACGGCGGCGCGGCAAAATTGAGGATCGACAGGAAGAAGACCTGGATTGCCGCCAGAATGGTGCCCGCATAGGCGTAGAGCCTTACGTCCCTTTTGTGCGTCATGCGCAGCACAAATCCATAGATGCCGAGCAGCCAGGCCCACAGCAGCAGAGAACCTTCCTGGCCGCTCCAGAGCGCGGAGAACTTGTAGGGACCGGGCAGGGCGCGGTTGGAGTGCTCCATGATGTAGGTGATGGAGAAGTCGTTGGTGAACACCGACCAGATGAGGGCAAAGGCGGCGGCGGTGATCGCCAAAAAGCCCGCGATACCAGCCCGTCGTGCGGTGTCAGCCAGCCGTTCCGGGGAGATGGGGGCGTTTTGCCCGGTTGCCAGCAGGCGAAGAGCTACGGCGCCTGCGAGCAGGTTGTATGCGGCCAGAGCCAGGGCGATGAGAAGAGAGAGACTACCTAAAGCTGCCATTCAAACTCCACAAAAGGTTCAAGACAATAACAGAGGTGCAAGTGCAGTTGCTATCCAGCGCGGTAGTACTCCAACCATCATAGCTGCCCAGCATGTGATGTGCCTCACATCGCCAAGTGAAATATTAGACGCGCAATTCGCTGAAATGTTTGGCCTGCTGCAAGGAGAGAGGCGAAAATCGGGAGAAATGAACTAGATTTGCGTTTTTCTCTTCGCATTGAAAACATGGGTGTTACAGGTGGACCGCTCCGGGAAAGGTGGGAGGTTTCCGGAGCGGTCCATGTCCGGGTGCAATAAGGATAGCTTATAACATATTTAAAATAAGCAAGATACCGACTATTCAATGCTGGGATGACTGGCCTGATTCGCATTGGGGACGAGTTGGAGGTACATTTCGCGGGACAGAGTGGTCTGCCAGTGGCTGGTGAGGCGGGCATAGAGGACGAAAGCGAAAAAGATGCAGGCGATGGCGGCGGCGATTGCTCTTGGACTGAGGGCGCGACGGAACCAGGTCTGCGGGGCGGCGGCGGGGCGGGCCGGGGCGATGGAGAATTGCAGGGCGTCCTGCGCCGGGCAGGCGGCGATGCAGGCCATGCAGGCGGTGCATTCGACGGAGCGGATTTGCGCGAGGCGGTCGACGGGCAGGCTGGCGGGGCAGGCGCGGGCGCACTTGGCGCAGTCGATGCAGGCTTCGCGGTTGCGGCGGATTTTGAGCGGGCTGAGCAGAGAGGCGAGGCCCATCAGCGCGCCGTAAGGGCAAAGATAGCGGCACCAGACGTTTTCAATGAGCAGGGAGAGGAGCACCAGCGCGCCGACGACGATGGCCGCTGTGAGGCCCATGTGGCGGAAGAAGTTGAGCATCTTGACGTCGGCGACGAGTCCGTAGGGGGTGTGCATGAAGTCCTCGAGAGCCTCGGCGGACATGGAGCCGATGATCAAGACGAAGAAGCCGAGCAGCAGGTACTTGAGGCCGCGCAGAGGGATGTCGAGCCAGCGGGGCAGGTGAAGTGCGCGGTGGAAGATCCTTTTGCCGAGTTTGCCGAGATTCTCAGACAGCGTGCCGACGGGGCAGAGCCAGGAACAGAAGGATTTCTTAAGGAAAAGGCTCATGACGAGGAATGCCATGAAGAGAAACATGGCGGCGGGATGGATGGAGGGTACCTGGCCGGTGACGAGCAGGTACTTGAAATTCATGAAACCGGCGATGGGCAGCCAGCCTTCTGCGCCGGCGGGGCGGGGGACTGAGAAGCCGGTTCCGCCGCGTTCGTAGTAGCGGACCCAGAGGTAGAACTGGAGGCCGAGCCAGCCGTTGAGTGCTACGAAAGAAAGCTGCACGATCTGGCGGATGCGCTGCGAATCGTCAAGGGCGGAGCGGCGGATGAGGGGCTTTTTGGGGGCGGTTGTGCGTGGTGGCTGGGGAAGCATGGTCGGATCCTTCTAACTCGAAGGGTAGGAGATGGGCGGGGGCGCGGCTATGACTTAGGTCACTGGTGGTTGGAATTTGGGCGGGGGCGAGGTTGAGTGTGTGCTTTCCCACCCATTCGCCAGGAACAAGGCGAATGGATGGGGCACGGGGCTTTGTTGCCTGGGCGGGCGCTGAGAGTCGGAGGGTTTGCTACACGCCTAGTTCGTGACGGATGGCGTCGGCGATGGCGTCAGCGTGGTGGCGCATGGACTGCTCGCTTTCGGCTTCGATCATGACTCTTGCCAGGGCTTCGGTTCCGCTGTAGCGGATGACGACGCGGCCTGAGTCCTTGAGGTCCTCTTCGGCGGCGCGGATGGCGGCGGCTACGGCGGGAATGGACTCGAGAGGCTTCTTTTCGCGGACCTTGATATTGACGATGACCTGAGGGAAGACCTTTAGGTCGGCGGTGAGTTCGTCGATGGATTTGCCGGAGCGGGCGATGAGGTCGAGAACTACGAGCGATGTGAGAAGGCCGTCGCCGGTGGTGGCGAGATGGGGCAGGAGAATGTGGCCGGACTGCTCGCCGCCGAGGGCCGCGTCGTTGACCAACATCTGTTCGAGGACGTAGCGGTCGCCGACGGGGGCGCGGAGCATACGAATGCCGCTGCGCTTGAGGGCGGCTTCGAGGCCCATGTTGGACATGGTGGTGGCGACAACCAGGTCTCCAGTGAGCAGGCCACGGGCTTTGAGATCGCGGGCGGCGATGAGGAGGATGGCATCGCCGTTGATGACGTTGCCATGTGCGCCGGCCAACATGCAACGGTCAGCATCGCCGTCGAAGGTGAGGCCTAATTGTGCGCCGTGGGACTGGACTTCAGCAGCTACGTGGGCAGGGTGAAGAGCGCCGCATCCGGCGTTGATGTTGTGGCCGTCCGGCTCAACGTGGAGGAGGGTGACGTCCCCGCCCAGGCGGCGGAAGAGTTCCGGAGCAACGGCGGCCGCGGCTCCGTTGGCGCAGTCGGCGACGATGCTGAGGCCTGCAAGCGAGAGGCCGGGGACGGAATCGATGAGGAACTGGATGTAGTCGGCCTGAAAGGCGGGGTTGTCCTGAACGGGCGGCAGGGCGGCGGGATCGGGGGCTGCGATTTGCGCGGCGTGGTGGAGGATTTCGTCTTCCATGGCCAGTTCCACTACGTCGGCCAGCTTGAAGCCGTCCGGGCCGAAGAGCTTGATGCCGTTGTCCTGCCAGGGATTGTGCGAGGCGGAGATGACGACCCCGGCTTGAAATCCGTGCTTGCGGACGAGGAAGGCGACGGCGGGCGTGGGTACGATGCCGGCGCTTTCGACGCGGGCTCCGGCGGAGCGGAGGCCGGCGGCGATGGTGGCGGCGATCCAGGGGCTTGACTCACGCGTATCACGGCCGAGCAGGATGGCGGGCACGGTGGCCTGGTCTCGCAGGGAATGGCCCAGGGCAAGGCCGACGGCGAAGATCGTGGTGGGGTCGAGTGGGGACTGACCAGCTAAGGCGCGGATGCCGTCAGTGCCGAAAAACTTGCGTTTGGAAGTTGGAGTCATGGCGTTAGTTCTTTGCCTCTTTCCGGGGTGTCGGAGAGTTGGTTTTCGCCTTGTTGGGAGCGGGAGCTTCCACACGGCTGGTGAATGTGCCGTCGGCCAGCCGGGTGGTGACCTGGTCACCACAGGCGACCTGGGCGGTGGAGCGCAGCAGGTTGCCATCCGCCGAGAGAACAAGGGCATAGCCGCGATCAAGTACGGCGAGAGGCGAAAGAGAGTGGAGCCGGGCGTCGATTGCGCCGATTCTGACGGCGGCGCGTTGCAGGGAGCGCTCAATGGAACGGTTGATGCGGGTGCGGAAATCGGCGAGGTGCTCGCGGGCGTGGAGGACGCTTCGGCGAGGATCGTAATGCAGAAAAGCTGCAGCTAGGTTGGCGATGCGGGACTGTCGCTCGCGAAGCTGGGCGGAGAGGGCGGCCTCAAGCCGGAAAGAGAGGTCGTCGAGGCGCTGGGCGGCGCGGTAGAGGAGGGTGGAGATGCGTGCCTCAGTGCGGTCAAGCGACAGGCGAGTAAGACGCTCGCGAATCTTCATTAATTGGAAGCGGGCGGCGCGCTCGAGTCGATGCGACTGCGCGCCGAGGTGCTCGGCGATCTTATGCTGGGTCTCAGTGATGAGCTCGGCGGCAGCGGAGGGAGTGGGGGCGCGGAGATCGGCGACGAAGTCGGCGATGGTGAAGTCGGTTTCGTGGCCGATGGCGCTGACGACGGGCAGGCTGGAGGCGGCGATGGCGCGGGCAACGCGCTCGGAGTTGAAGGCGGCCAGGTCCTCGAGGGAGCCTCCGCCGCGGGCCAGAACGATGAGGTCGACCAAGCCTGATGGGTTACGACTTGCCGCGTTGAGTTCGGCGATGGCCGCTTCGATCTCGGCAGGGGCGGAATCGCCCTGGACTGAGACCGGGTAGAGAAGAACGCTGAGTCCGGAGTGGCGGCGGGCGACGATGTTGAGAAAGTCCCGGATGACGGCTCCGGTGGGCGAGGTGACGATGCCAACGGTGCGCGGAAATGCAGGCAGGGGGCGCTTGCGGTCGGCGTCGAAGAGGCCCTCAGCCTTGAGGCGCTGCTTGAGCTGTTCGAAGGCGAGTTGGAGAGAGCCGGCGCCGACGGGCTCCATGGTCTCGGCGACAAGCTGCATCTGGCCGCGCTGCTCGTAGACGCTGACCCGGCCGCGCACTAGGACGTGGAGCCCATCCTCAGGGCGGAAGCGGAGAAGCATGGCCTGTCGGCGGAAGAGGACGATGGGAAGTTGGGCGTCGGCGTCCTTGAGGGTGAAGTAGACGTGGCCGGAGGGGGCAGGGCGGTAGTTGGAGATTTCGCCTTCGACCCAGACGTCGCCATACTCCTGCTCGATGAGTTCGCGGACCTGGCCGACCAGCTCGCGGACCGGCCAGATGCGTCGGTTGGTGCGGGGCTCTTCAAAGCTCAGATCAAGTTGCGGCGCGAATGGATCGGGAGGGGGCATTCCTTATGAAGTGTAATTGGTGGGCTTTGTGGATAGCGAGGCTTGGTGCGTGAGGCGGTGGTGATGGCTGGCTTTATTCCTGTCCCACCCTAGCCACAAAAACAGGAACGTGGCGAGGGTGGGGCACCCGGATTTGTTCCTGTCCCACCCTTTCCGCGATGAGGCTGCGGAAAGGATGGGGCACGGGGCTTGGTGCGGGGCTGGGTCGCTGGGTTATTTGCCGGTGTAGGAGACGCGCCAGATGGAGTTGGAGCCGTCGTCGGTGACCAGTAAATAGTCGTCGGGGGCGACCGTGACGCCTACGGGGCGACCCCAGACGTTTCCATCGGGAAGCACGAAGCCGGTGAGAAATTCCTGAAATTCGCCGGTGGCGCGGCCTCCGTGGTGCATGGGCACGCGAATGACTTCGTAGCCGGTGCGGATGGCCCGGTTCCAGGAACCGTGTTCAGAGGCGAAGATGTCGTCCTGGTATTGGTCCGGGAACTGCTTGCCGTCATAGAAAGTCATTTCGAGCGAGGCGTTGTGTGGTTGCAGGAGCACATCGGGGACGATGACCTTGTCTTTCAGCTCGGGATGCTTGCCTTGGTGGCGCGGGTCCTGATGGCTGCCGATGTACCACCATGGCCAGCCGTAGAAGCCTCCGGGCTCGACGTGAGTGATGTAGTCGGGCACCAGGTTGTCGCCGAGGGCATCGCGCTCATTGACGGAACACCAGAGTTCGCCGGTATGGGGGTTGATAGCGAGGCCCACCGCGTTGCGGATGCCCGAGGCGTAGACGCGCATGCCGGAGCCGTCGGGGTTGAAGGCGAGGATGGTGGCGCGATTCGTTTCTTCCGGATGGGTATCCGGGTCGTCCACATTGGAGCCTGAGCCGACGGAGACGAACATGGTATTGCCGTCAAGCGCAAACCGAATGTCGCGGGTCCAGTGGCCCTTGCCGTTGGCCGGCAGGTCAGCCAGATGCTCCGGCGGAGCGCTGGCCGTCCTATCGCCGTTCCTATACGGAAAGCGCACGACGGAGTCAGTGTTGCCGATGTAGATCCACTTGGGGTTGGGGCCGGCAGGATAAAAGGCGATGCCGAAAGGCTGGTTCAATCCGCTGGCAAAGACGCCGGTGGACTGGGGCTTGCCGTCGGCAGTGATGCCACGGAAGACGAGAATGCGGCCCGTCTCACTTTCCGCGACGAAGAAATCGCCATTGGGCGCGGTGCGGATGAGGCGGGGATTGTGCAGGCCGGTTGCATAGAGCTCGACCTTGAATCCGGCGGGCGCCTGCGGCCACGCGCTTTCGGGCCGGGGAACCAGGCGGGGTCCGTTGCCCGAAGACGCGGTGGTGAAAGGCGGGGGCAGGTCAACAACGCTGATTCTGTGGATCGTTCCCGGCTTCTCAAAGCGAAAGTCGGTGAAGGGGGGAGTGGGACGCGGTGCGTTCAGTATGGAAGCGTCGGGTGGTTCGACGGCGGCGGCATTAGGACGGGCGGCGTTGGGGCCGTTCAAATTTCTCAGGAAGGTGATGATTTGCCAGCGATGCTGGTCGGTCAGGGATGCCCACGAGGGCATTCCGTTGGCAACGTCGCCCTTGGTGATGTACCAGAAGATCTCGCCGGGTTTGGCGGCCTGCGCGGGTCCTTTGGTAAGCGGGGGGATGTTGCCGGTTCCCTGGGCCTTTGGACCGTGGCAGACGGCACATTTATCGTGGAACTGCTTCATGCCGACCTGGGCATCCTGCTGTGTGGTGAAGGGGTTTTCGAGGCCGGCGGCGGTGGCGGGAGCGTCATGGAAACTGCTCGATTGCGCGGTCAGTGCGGGGCCCAAGGCAGAGGCCAGGATGAGGAAGCCGAGGGACCAGCGGGCTGCGGGGAATCTTGACGATTTCAATCGTTTTCTCCTGGAGAAGAGTTGTGCATTGGTGCTACGGCTTCGGGCGGCCAGGACAAATTCGGGGAAGTCCGGGGCAGAACCGGGAGATTACTTTAGTTGGATGAGGGGCAGTGCAGCTTAGTTTCTGTTTTCGACGATGGTGCGCAATTCGGCGGCGATGGAGATGAGCTGCTGGCCGAGTGCGGGATCGGGTCCGTTTTCACGGGAGTACATGACTTCGAGTTCACGGGCGAGGACGGTGCCCCTGGTGAGGTTGAATGTGCCGAGCGAGCCGGCAAGCTTGTGGGCGGCGTCGCTGGCAGCCTCGTGCTGGGGAATGGTAAGGGTGTCGGCTGCAAAGGCGGCGGCAGCCGCTTCAAGAACGGCGACGCGTTCAAGGATATCGGGGAGAAAGCGGGCCCATAAGAGGTTGATTGCCGCGGTAAGGTCGGGTTTTGAGATGTGTTCCATGGGGGACGGCGGGCTAGCTCCAGCCGAGTACGGTAGCGATTTGGTTGGAAAGGGAAAGTGGGTCAAAGGGCTTGAAGAGGACGGCTGCAACGCCGAGATCGGCAAAGCGGCGCTGATCCGAGCTTTGCACCTTGGCGGTAAGCAGTAGGACGGGAATCTTGGCCGTAGCGGGATTCTTGCGGAGTTCGCGGAAGGTAGTGGGTCCGTCCATGCCGGGCATCATGACGTCGAGGAGGATTGCATCGGGCTGTTGCTCGGCGGCGCGGACGAGGCCTTGCGCGCCGGAGTTTGCGGTGATGACATCCCAGCCTGCGACGGTCTCAAGGCTGAGTGCGGCGACTTCGCGGATGTCATCTTCGTCGTCGATGATCAGGATTTTGTGCAGCAAAAGGGAATCACCTCATATGGGCAGGATAGCGGGTTGGCATCGCAGCAAGTCAACTGACCGGCGAGTTCTCTCGATTACGGGGCCGGCATGGGCGACTCCGCCACGGTAGCTTCTTCCATCTGACGCGAACTCCGCAGCATGGTCAAGACCAGGGCTTCCAACTGCTGGGGCTGGACGCGAGTCTTCGTGAGGAAATGAGTTGGACCCAATGTCAGCTGGCGGCGCTCGGATGGAGAGAGAGAGCGGCCAGAGTAGACCACCAGGGGCAGACGGGCGAGGCTTTCGTGCTGGCGGAGCCAATCCACTACGTTGAAACCATCGCCGTCCGGCAGGCCTATGTCGAGGACCAGCAGGTGCGGACGGAAAGAGAAACAGGCGTCAAGGGCCTCGTCGAGCGAGTAGGCCAGATGGACCGAAATGCTGTCCCGGGTGAAGACTTCGCCAATGACGCGGGCCAGGTCGCGATCGTCTTCGACGATGAGGATGCGGGCCTTTTCGCCGGGTCCGCAGAGTACGCGTGCCAATTCCCCAAGGAGCGCGTCCTCATGGAGAGGCTTCTCCACCCATCCCTCGGCGCCGTCGGGCAGTATGGCGTTGCTTTGAGGGTTGTCCACACTGAGCAGAACGACCGGGGTACGGGCCTCAGGGTCAAGGCGGCGCAGCAAGGGCAGGATCTCAAAACCGTTCATGCCGTCAAGCGAGGTGTCGAGGAGGATGGCCTCGACGCCCTGATGAGCTGCGGCGAGAGTCTCGGTGACGGTGGAGGTCTCGACGACGAGATACCCGTGACTGGTCAACTGGGCGGCAATGCGGGTACGGGCTTCATCCTTGGCGCCTGCCAGCAGGACAGTGCCCTGTCCTGGCTCGCTGTCGAGGGCGCTGGCGACGTTTTCAAGCGGAACGGGGTGGTAGGGAAGGAAAACGCGGAAGGTGGAACCGCGCACTGGATTGCGCTCAGCCCAGATGCGGCCGGAATGCTGCAAAACGATCGTGCGGCAGATTGCGAGTCCGAGGCCGCTGCCACCTTTTTGGCGTGAGTCTGAGGCATCGACCTGCTGGAAGCGTCCAAAGATGGCTTCAAGCTTGTCGGCGGGAATTCCGCGGCCATGGTCGATGACGGAGACAGTGACGCCGGTGATGCCAGGGCGAAGCATGACAGAGATCGTTGAGTTCGCAGGGGAGAATTTGACGGCATTCGAGAGCAGGTTGGTGAGGACCTGGAGCAGACGATCGGGGTCGGCTGCAATTTCGACCTGCGTGGCGTCATGGATGAGCTGCACGCCTGCCGCCTCCGCTACCGGGGCCATGCCATCAATGGCCTGGCGGACGACATCCGCCAGTTGAACGGGGCGAAAGGCGAGAGGCTCGCGCCCGCTCTGGATGCGTTCAAGATCGAGAATGTCGTTGATGAGCCGGACCAGGCGGTCGGAGTTGGTGAGGGCAATGCGGAGCAGATTGGCAGCTTTTTCATTAACGTCGCCGAGGATGCCGGAGGAGAGCAGGCCAAGGGCTCCGCGGATGGAGGTAAGGGGCGTGCGCAATTCGTGACTGACGGTGGAAATGAACTCGTCTTTGAGGCGGTCCAGGGCGTAGCGCTGACTGATGTCGCGGAAACTAAGGACCGAGCCGGAAAAGCGGCCCTGATCGAGGATCGGTGTTAGAACGTACTCGGCAGGGAAAGATGTGCCGTCTTCACGAAAGACGTTGTCTTCCCCGGCGGCAGCGCGGTGATTCGCGGCAGCTCGACGGAGTGGGCAATCTTCAGCGCACAGGTGATTTTTGGGCGCTGCCCCGTGGAGCAGTTCATGAACCTGCTTGCCGGTGATGCTGGAGGCCTGAGCGCCGAGGAGGCGGGCGGCGGCAGGGTTGGCAAAGCTGACGAGGCCGTGGCGATCTACGCCGCATATGCCATCGGCGACCGAGTCGAGCAGGATCTCTTGCTGCCGGTAGAGTTCCTCCGCGCGTCCCCGCTCTTGTGACCGCGCCAGCATCTGGCCGAGCGACGCGGCAGCAGTTTCAACCGCTGCCATGGCTTCGCGATCCTCACGCAGCACGAAGTGGCAATAAAACTCGAGCACAGCCAGAACCTTGTTGCCGACCCGCACAGGGACCGCCCAGCCGGAGACCATTTCATGGCGGAGAGCAGACTGGATGCGCGGGCTAAGAGGTGCGGAAGCGAGGTCGGCGATCCAGACCGTGCGTCCGTCTTTCCATGCGCGGCCCGGTAGATCGATTCCGCTGGCCATGGTGAGCCCGATGCTTTCCTGGATGAGAGCTTCGATGCGGTGGCCAGGAGTGCCCCAGGCAGTGGCGAATTCGAGCCGGTTCTCCTTGGCGTCAACGCCCCATTTGATGGCCATGTCCCAGCCTTGGGAGATACAGAGGGCCTCGAGGATGCGCATGGCCGCGACCTCAGGAGAGGTGTTTTCGCCGACGATCTGGCTGACGTGCAGCTGCAGGGCGAGGCGGTGTTCGCGCTGTTTCTGCTGCGTGACATCGCGGAGTAGGCAGCGGATGGCCACTGGGTTTCCGGCCTTCTGGCGCTGGCTGAGGCTGAGCTCGAACTCGAGTATGCGGCCATCGTGGGTGTGGTGGCGCAGCGGGGCGCGATCTACTCCTTCGCTATCGAGCGCACGGCGGAAGAGGGCTCCTACCTCAGTCCGGCAATCGGAATTGAAGAGCTCGTCGAAGGACTCGAGCGCTAGAAGGGACGTATGGTCAATTCCGAAGCATCTCTTCCAAGCTGGATTGGCGTAGAGGAAACGGCCAGCAGGGCTAAGCGTGGCGATCATCTCGCTGGAATTCTCAAAGAGATCCCGGTAGCGTTCCTGGGACTCTCGCAGGGCCTGTTCCTGCCGCAGGGTTGCGCTCTGGTCAATTGCTACTGCAACCAGGCCAATAAGCGCGCCCGCAGCATCGCGGCGGGCGGAGATGTGCAGCGTGACGGTTAGTGGGGCGCCGTCCTTGCGACGGATTTGGGCATCGAAGCTGGGCACCTGGCTGGGAGGCAGGGTGCGAACGCATTCAATATAAGCCGCCATCCGGCCTGCGGGCGTTGGGTCAGGCGGCCGGTGGATGCCGCAGAGCTTTTCCATCTCCGCGACCAGACGCGCGCCTTCGCCAGGGATCAGGATTCCCATGGTGACCCAGGGAGTTATAAGCTCGGCGCCATGGTAGCCGAGCAGTCGCTCTGCGGAGGGATTGATGTAGGTAAGGTAGCCATCAAGACCAATGGCCACAATCGCTGGTCCCGCCGAATCCATAAGGTCCCTGAACGGGTCGATGGCGAGAGCGGACTCAGATGCTGGACCTGAGGGATTCTTGATTGGGAGACGAAGAGCGAGCAGCACAGCGGCAGCCGCGGCAGCCAGCATGAGCACTCCATCCATGCGCGGTCCGAGCGCCAGGCGCGCGAGAACAGCGCCGGCAGCAAGTACCAGAGCCAAAATCGCCAAGGCAGACCAGAGTATCGAAATACCGCTCCGGACCGCCTGTGCGGAGTGTGCGTCACCGGCTTTCGCAAGCTCTTGTAACCGGTCCCCCATAGTTCCCCCATTACTGAAGTCACGCCTGATTTACTCGAAAGTGACTTAAAACTTGCTTGGCGTGATTTTCAGGTAGTATAAGCGTTTGATTTAGGACTCTCTAGCCAAATCGGAGTGGAGGCCACTCAGGCGTAACGTTACAGTTACCGCCGTTTGGGGCTCCGGTTACCGGCCGAGTCAAAATACGGGTCGAAAATGAGGCATTCTGATCCCCGGGCCCGAAGGCGGGCTTAGGTTCACGGGCCGTATACTTGCTGCATGTTTTCTCCCATTGGTTCGTACCGTCTTCTTCGTATGTTCGTGGTTGCAGCAGGGCTGGTTTGCCTTGCAACTCACTCTCCGGTTGCTCACGCATGGGGCAATGAAGGGCATCGCATGATCAACAGGCTGGCGGCCAGTTCGCTGCCCGCCGATGTGCCGGCGTTTCTGCGTTCCGAGGCGGCGGTGAACGAAATTGAATACCTGGGCCCGGAGCCTGACCGCTGGCGTTCGCCGGCTGAGCCGGAGCTGGTGGCGGCGCAGGCCCTGGAACATTTCATCGATCTGGAGCCTGCCGACGCGCTCGGTCCGTTGCCAAGGCGGCGGCTGGACTTTGAGGCCAAGGTGTTTGCTGCAGGCCAGCGGCCGGAAAAGGTGGGCCTGCAGCCCTGGGTGACCAGCGAAGTGTGGGAGAGGCTTAAGTCGGCCATGCGCCAGTACCGATCCATGCAAGCGAACCACGAGGACACGCGCGCCGTGGAGCAGTCGATTGTGTTCTATGCGGGCTGGCTGGGGCACTACGTAGGCGACGGGGCGCAGCCACTGCACACGACCATCCAATACAACGGCTGGGTAGGGGCGAATCCCAACGGCTATACCACCGCCCACCAGATTCACTGGCAGTTTGAGGGGCCGTTTGTGGGAGCGAATCTGCACGCGCCGGAGGTAAAGGCGAAGATGACGCCGGCAAAGGCAATCGACGGCGACATGTTCGACGGCTATGTAGCTTATTTGCGGCAGACCAAGACCCTGGTCGAGAAGGTTTACCAACTGGAGAAGACGGGCGGTTTTACGGGAGCGGGATCCGCGGAGTCGCGGGAGTTTACCGCCGAACGGCTGGCCGCTGGAGCCAGTATGTTGCGAGACCTGATCTACACGGCATGGGTGGAGAGCGCGAAACCGGTACCGGATCCATACGCCGGAAAGTAGACGGGAAACCTCCGTACCGAAAATCCCAGTTTTCAGCCTGTGGAACTTGACGTACACTCATTGGAATTAATTGAGGACTTCCGAATTGGTCTGGAGGTAGATTTTCCATGTCAGACCCAACTTCGCCGGATACACAGCCCCTTGCACCAGGGCAATCGGGGCTGGATGCAGAAACTCCGCTGACTGCGCCCGTAGTAATCCCGATCAGCGGAGTGCCAGAGGAGAATGCCGCGCCGCCGGAACTCGCCTGGTCAGGAGCAGCGGCACCTGCGCCGCCTCCCTTCGATTTGCCAAGCCCTCCGATGGCAGCGCCGCCTGCGTTCGGGCTCAAACTGCCGCGGCTTTCAAATACCCTGTCCTGGCCGAGAATTGCGGAGGCTCCGCAGATTGCGCGCGGGCTTTTCAACCAGACTGCGGAACAGATCTGGACGGCCCATATGACCGAGCTTGAGGTCTGGGCAGAAGCCAATCGGAAGGATGCCCGCAGGGACGCATTTGCGTTCTGGGCTTTGAAGGCGCCGGCGATTGTAGCCTCGGCCAGCGCGGGCGTGTGGGCGCATTACCAGTGGACCACCGTTAGCCTCATGGCTGGCGCAATTGCCAGTTTTTGCGTGATTGTCGATGGCATCCAGCCGCGTGGAATGCTGCGCAACACGCATCTTCGCGCGTTTCACGATCTACGCATCCTGATGAGCCACATGACGTCCAGGCTACGCGCCTCCAGCGGCGAGCCGGAGGCGATTGTTCGCGCGATCATCGGTGAGTCGGAGAGCGAACGGGAGCGGATTGCCGACTACATTCGCGATGCCGAAACGGCCCTGAAGTACAGCGACAAGATTTGAAGGCCGCGCGCGAGTTTCATTGGGAGGTTTCGGCTGCGGCGAGGGCGGGAATCCGGCGTAGCACCGGGGTGAGCGTCAGGGTGATGAGCACGACTGCGGGGCCAGCCAGTAGCAGCCATGCGAACAGCGCGTGTCCGGCCAGGCCGCTCAACTGGGCGAGAAGGCCGCCGGGCGAAAGTTGCAGCAGGGCGCGGGGCGACACGGACTGCCGGGGTGAGGAGGCAAACAGCCAACCACCGAAGCGGACAAACGGAACAATCAGCAGCAGTTGCAAGGGCATGGCCGCGTAGTTGGCGGCCTGGATGGCGGGCAGGTTCAGGCGCATGGCGAGCGCGACGGCGGCGCACAGAACCGTGGGAATGCCGATCACCGGGATGCAGCCGATGGCGAATCCGAGGGCAAGCGTAAAAGCCAGGCGAGGCGGAGAGATTCCCTGCCGCAGCCAGAGGGCGGTGTTGCGCTTGACCGATTCAGGGGCGATTCGCAGGTTCACACTCTCAATTATCCATGCGTTTGGGCGCAGGCATTGGATCCCGGATGAAACTTTGGTAAACGAATCAAAATAGAAAGGGGATTTGTCGAGGCTGTGAACCTGGAAAGAGCCGACTCTGCTGCCGGGTTGCGGACTGTGGCTCCTCAGCCGAACAAAAGATAGCGTGATCTGCGATACACTTGGACGCTATGCGGGTGTTTGGAATTGATTGCGGAACTGAAGTGACGGGGTTTGGCGTGGTGGAGTCGGACGACAGCGCACGCGAGCCGCTTTTGGTCTGCAAAGCGATGGGAGCGATACGGCTGGCGAAGACGAAGACGCTGCCGGTGCGCCTGGAACAAGTGTTTCGGGAACTCTCAGCGGCGCTGGAACTCTGGCGTCCGGATGCGGTGGCCATCGAAGGGGTTTTCTACTCAGTGAATGCCAAGTCGGCTCTGAAACTGGGGGAAGTGCGCGGAGTAGCGCTGCTGGCGGCAGCCTGTCAGGGGCTTCCGGTGGCCGAGTATGCTCCGCTGAAAATCAAATCCAGCGTGGTGGGCTATGGGTTGGCGAAGAAGGAGCAGGTGCAGTTTATGGTGGCACGGCTGCTGAATCTGGCCGAGATACCAGAACCCGCGGATGCGGCGGATGCGCTTGCGGCCGCCATCTGCCACATTCATACGGCGCAGACTTTGGATTCGCAAAGTCGGGTGCAGGGAGTCGGGCGATGAGGGCGGCCTGGCTGATTTTGGTTGTCGCCGCGCTGATAGCGGTTCCTGCGCCCTTTGCGCAGGCCGAGACGGAAAATCCGGCTGCCGGGGCGGTTGAGGTCGAGTTTTCAAACCCGAGCCTGTCTCCATCGCACTGGACGCTGACGCTGCGCAGGGATGGAAGCGGTCATTTCCACTCCGAACGCGGCAAGACGCTGGCGGGCGGTTCCCAGGGCATGGATGCGGGCAGCGTGGATCGTGAAGTGGAGTTGAGCGCGAAGTTTACCGACCACGTCTTTGACACCGCACAGCGTCACAAGTGGTTTAACCAGGAGTGCGATAGCCATCTGAAGTTGGCTTTCCAGGGCTGGAAGACGCTAAGTTACAAAGGGGCGGAGGGGCAGGGGAAGTGCACCTTCAACTACTCGAAAGACAAGGATATTCAGACGCTTGGCGATGCGCTGGTCGCGGTGTCTGAGACGCTGCTTGAAGGAGCGCGGCTTGAGATGCTGTTGCAGCACGACCGCCTGGGGTTGGACAAGGAGACCGAATACCTTGTGGAGGCCTGGAAGGATGGACGGGTACAGCAGTTGGGCGCGATTCGGGGCATTCTGGAGCGGCTCGCCGGGGATGAGGACGTAATGGACCGGGTGCGGAAGAGGGCCAAGGTTCTGCTGGCCCAGGTGGGAACATAAATCTGCGAAGAGTTGCGATTGAGCGCGACTTTTGTGTTTTCAAAGTGTCGTATAGTTGTTGGGTTCCCGATAGTGGCGGTGTTGGGCCGTGGGATCGCACCAAGGGAAGGCTGGATACCATGAATCGGATTGGGAGTATCAGGCGATTTTCTGGACATCGTTGGGGCGCTGGCTGGCTGGGGTTGGCCGCCATTGCGCTAGGTACGCTGCTGCTGCCCTGCGCGATAAGGGCCGACGATACAGGCCAAGGGGCGCCGGCAGCGCGTCTGAGCAGTGTGGATGGGCAGGTACGCGTCTCACAGGGTGGCCAGGTGCTCGCCGACCCGGCACTGGCAAATATGCCACTTTTTGAAGGCACGCAGATCCTCACTGGGGACGACGGCAAGGCCGAGATCCAGTTTCAGGATGGAAGCGTGGCTCGTCTTTCCCCTGGAACTTCTCTCACGCTGACTGCGCTCGGCGGTCAAAGCGGCGCGGGTGATTCCGAACTGATGCTGGAAGGTGGGCTTGCCTACTTCGAGCTTCAGAGCGAGCAGATCAAGATTCGTTTTGCCGATTGCGTGGCGACTGCGAGCGGATTCACCGTGCTGCGCATCAAGATGGACAATCCTCCGGGCGAAGTTGCCGTGTTCTCAGGCAACGCCCACCTGGAGCGCGGAAATGCCCTTGCTCTGGATCTTCACGGCGGCGAGAGCGTGGCTCTGAACGGGGCAGACCCCAACCGTTATTCGCTGGCTGAGACCATCGAGCCGGACTCCTGGGATGCGTGGAACTCTGACCGCGACCAGGTGTTGAGCGCCGAGGCATCTGCGCAGACTGGCGCGGCAAAGAACTTTATCAATAACGACAACCCGAATCCCGCGTGGAACGACCTGGACGCCAACGGCAACTGGTACAACGTGCCGGGACAGGGCTATATCTGGTCGCCTTATCAGGCGGCGGGCGCTGGATGGGACCCGTATGGCTGCGGGCATTGGGTATTCACGCCGCGGTTTGGGTACGTTTGGGTTTCCTGCGAGTCATGGGGTTTTCTGCCCTACCAGTGCGGCAGTTGGAATTTCTACGACTCGTTTGGCTGGGGCTGGGCTCCAGGGATGGGTGGCGGTTGCGGCAGGGGTTGGGGCATGGGCTATTACGGTGGTGGCGGGGTCAACATCGGTTATGGCCCCTCCGGCTATCATCCCATTCTGCGGCCGGGCCCGCGGCATCCCGTGGGGCGAAATCCGGGTTCAATCATTGGCGTCAACCGGCACCCCTTCGGCGGAAATGGCGGATTGCCCATCAGGGACAGGAATGCTCCGGTGGCGATTGCCGGGCATTCTGTTGCGCCGCTGCGGCCAGTAGGTGCGCGACCGGGGTCTGATCAGCCCGGGTTTGAACGGACCGGCTCGGGATTCTTGAATCGCACAGCGCCCACCAATCCGGGAACCAGATCGGCAGGCGGCGACCAGAACCCAGGCAGGACGACGTATGGCAACCGGCCAATCTTCGTGCCTTCGCCCCGTGGCTCAGGTGGCGATAGTAACGCCAGACCTACCCGCACATATACGCCTCCGGGCAACACGTATACACCTCCAAGCAATACGTATACGCCACCTACAAACACCTACACACCTCCAAGCCGCGGTAATACCGGTGGTGGAGGCTATTCCGGCGGATC
>Ga0114951_10002241_pt1 | contig 22187 bp, 17 predicted proteins | sample AM7aDNAmetaG_FD_88677 | JGI IMG/M metagenome (GOLD analysis project Ga0114951, IMG submission 88677) | Freshwater microbial communities from Finland to study Microbial Dark Matter (Phase II) - AM7a DNA metaG | ecosystem: Environmental > Aquatic > Freshwater > Lake | place: Finland: Lake Alinen... | reverse complement strand
GCAATTTCGCCGCATTGACCTCGCCGGTTAATCCGCTGCCACCTATGCCTCCGGGAATGAGCAATTTCGCCGCATTGACCTCGCCGGTCAATCCGCTGCCGCCTATGCCTCCGGGAATGAGCAGCGTCGCGTAGTCTAGTCAGTTTGTTTTAGGGCAATCGCAGCAGTGGGCCTGCTAGAATTCATATATCCTGCCGCATTTATCGCGCGGGATTCTGACAATGAGTTTGGATACCATACTCTGGTTTGCCGGTCCGGTGTCCGAGGCAGCGGTGGTTTCACTGCTTGTCTATAGGCGCGCCTGGCGATTGCTACCATTCTTCTTTGTCTACAGCACTTGGACGCTGCTGGGCAGCATGGTGGCATTCGCGGTCAATCGCTATGCCCCATCTGCCTACCTAACGACCTATCTGGTTGAAGAATGTCTAGATAACACTCTGCAGTTCTGCGTTCTGGTAGAACTGGCATGGTCGGTTTTCCGCCCATTTCGCGCATCCTTGCCGCGAAGTACAGTGTGGGTGTTGGGAATAGTTATAGCTGCCGCAGGGGCAGCTATTTGGCCGTTTGCAGACTCCTCAGCATTTGCCAAGTTCCCAACCCAATGGCATCTGCTGCTACATCTGCGAGAGACGGTCTCGGTGCTCCGCGTTCTGTTCTTCCTCCTTCTGGCCGGATGCAGCCAGTTGCTTTCGATCGGCTGGCGCGATCGCGAGTTGCAGGTGGCCACCGGGCTTGGCTTTTATTCGCTGGTCAGTCTCACCACGACAGTGCTGAACTCTTACCAGGCTGCAGGGTCTCAATACAAAGGGCTTGATCAGCTAATGGTTGTAAGCTATGTCTGCTGCCTTCTCTATTGGGCGGCCAGTTTTGCGCAAAAAGAGGCAGAGCGGCGCGAATTCAGCCCACAGATGCAGAGTATGCTGCTGGCTGTGGCTGGGGCAGCACACTCCGCCCGCGTGGCTCTGACGGATTCCTCATCGGCCGGACCCGGGAAGCGCAAAAATCCTTGAATCTGCTTCATTTATCGGATGCGATAACAGTGGATCTGATCTATTCTCTCTGCCTGAACCAGATCTGTTCAGGCAGTCGCTTGCCGATGAAAATTCCACTTTCCGTCTGGGGGCTATAGATTTTCGGCACATCTAGGAGGCAGTCTGGAATTGCCTTCAGTCCTGGAGGAAAGGGGAAGTCGCGGTAAGTTACTTTGGTGCACTGTCCTGTTGAGCACCGCTGTATCCCACAAAATGAGCAAAAAAGCCAAAATTTCTGTGCACAAATCAACGGTTTTCTGTTACTAGTAGTACGTACACGAAAGACCCTCCGGGACGTAGTGGCCGGAATTCTGGTTACCAAATACCGGTTTTGAGGATCACGAATGATTTTACCTCTGCTTCAAGTTGTGGCGATCTCGACCATCGCGCTCTACTTCGTGCGTTGGCGCATGGGAGCAAGACGCCGCAATAATCAATCATGGGAGTCATTGCTGGCGAGGCTTCGTCCAGACTGGAGTGCGCGCGAATTGAGCGACACTTTTCTCTGGAAAGAAGGACTAAGCGCGACTCCAGAGGACGCCTGGCAGCGGATGGAAGGCCCGAAGGGCCTCTGGGTGATGTACCAGAACGCCCGGGTCATGCTGGAGATGGCGGATTTTGCAGCCCGAAATTGCGAAGGTGTTGATCGCCTGCTTGTTGAAACCCTGCACAGTGACGCCATGCAGATACGGGTTTGCGTGCTGATGGCCTTGGCGCAGTATGGATTTACCCAAGCCAGTGAAGGAGTTCGCGTAAACGCTTTTCGCGCCGCTTCGATGTATTCGGGCATGGCTGCGCGGATGACTCAGTTGCTGCAGGAACATGCGGCCGTTCTCGTTCCTGACTTTGTGGCGGCAATGTAGACAGGTTTCGTCGCTCGGATGGAAAACCCCCGGCAATTGCCGGGGGTTTTTGTTGGAATGGTAACGCGATCAGTCTTAAACCGGGTTGGAAGCCAGGAATGAGTTTATTTGGGCATACTCGCCCTCGCTGAGCCTGAATTGGAGGGCCGGGGCCATCTGCTCAACCTGATTTGCGCTGCGACCACCTACGATTGCCGCGGTGACGGCTGGGTGGTGAAGCGTCCAGGCCACGGCGACTACGCCGGGACTCACGCTGTGACCGCTGCCAATTTCGCGCAGCAGGCCTACCAGCCGGAGATTGCGGCTCAAGCGCGGCTCGTTGAACTCGACAGCCTTGCGGCGCCAGTCGTCAGTAGGCATGGCAGCGACACGTTCGGCAGTCATCTTGCCGGTCAGCAGGCCCGAGACCATTGGCGAATAGTTGATGACCCCAATGCCGTTGGCCTGAACGAAGGGAAGAATCTGTGCCTCGATGGCAGGGCGCAGCATCGAGTAGGGCGGCTGCAGGCTGGTGATGGGCGCAATTTTTTGAATGCGCGTCATCTGTTCGACATTGAAGTTGGAGACGCCGATCCATCGGATCTTGCCCTGCTCGCGGAGCCGGGTCAGCGCTTCCCAGGCTTCTTCGATCTCGGGATCGGGATTGGGCCAGTGGATCTGATAGAGATCGATTGTCTCGACGCCTAGACGGCGGAGCGAAGCCTCGAGTTCCTCTGCCACCGAGGCGGCCTTGAGTGAGTTGTAGATGGAGCGGTCGTCATGCCAGCGCATGGAGCACTTGGTGAAAACCAGGGGTTTGCGGCTCGCGGTCTTCACTGCCCGGCCAACCACCTCTTCCGAGTGGCCTAGACCATAGATGGCCGCCGTATCGATCCAGTTGACTCCTAAATCCAAGGCGCGATGGATGGCGGCAATGGATTCGCTATCGTCCTGGGAGCCCCAGGCATAGGCCCAATCGCCGCCGCCAATGGCCCAGGCGCCAAAGCCGATGGGGGTGAGTTGAAGGTCGGAGTTGCCGAGAGTACGAAGCGGAATTGAGTCTGTCGTAGCCATGACACCAGCATAAATGGCGCGGGATTCCGGCGGGCACTCAATCTAGGCGGAGATGAGAAAGCGGCCATCGCGCATGATCTGTTCCGTGATTTGCTCAGGCCCCGACCCGGATTCGAGCCAGATATTGAAGCCCAGGCCGACCACGTCGATGTGGGTGCCGGAGCGCCAGGGGGCACCGGTGTGTTCACCGTAGGGGTTGCCAAAGGCGATATGGATGCCTGGAAATTTCTCATCCTGCAGGATGTTGCCAATGACGCGCTCGACGCCGATGTTGGTGCCGATAGCGAACTCGCCCACGCGGTCTGAGTTCTCGTCGGTGTGGGTGTAGGTCCAGAAGTCGGCTTCGAGCTGCTTGTTCTCGCTGGCGCAGCTGACGATGCGGTTTGAGGCGATCTCAATAGTCAGCGGAGTAGAGGCGAGCAGTCCATAGCGGGCGCAGAGCCAGTCGCCGACGACCCCATCCACTACGAATGTGCCGTTCACCTCGCCGGGCGAGGTAAAGCACTCGCCGCCGGGGAGGTTGCCCCATTTTTCCGGTGAGATGATACCCGAGGTCTTGAACCACTTGTAATCGGGATTCATGTCGGCGGTGATGTCGGTTCCCGCAGCAGTAGTGGCGTGGATGCGGGTGGCGCGGCGAACCCGGTCCAGAACCTTCTGCGACAGCCGGTCTACCTGGTCGAAATCCGCCCTCATGCCGTCGCACATGATCTCGGGAGTGATGTTGACCATGTGGGCGTGGCGCATACGGCGACGATTCACGATGTCGGTCATCTGCATGCGGGAGCGCAGTTCGTTGGCCTGTACCTGCACGGCAAAAATGGATACCTGGGAGGTTTCCATGTCGGCCAGCACAGCGGCGGGCATGTCTACGAGCGGACGGGACGCCAGGTCTTCGAGCACGAAGACATTCCACGGGCAGCCCCGTTCGGCCAATTGCGCGCCCAGTGCGGCGGCAATCGGTAAGGTAACGCGGTCGGTGATGAGGGTGACTTTCTCGGCAGGATCGATGCGAAGGCAGGTGGTGACGGCAGAACGTGCGCCGGGAATGAACTCCGCGGGGTAGGCTATCGATAACAGGCTTGCGGTGGTTACGGTCATGCGTCGAGGTTAGTGCTCCCTCAAAAAGAAATCCCGCGAATTTGCGGGTCTATGTGGTCAGGTTACCGGAAATGACCTCGAAATGAAATGGGAGTAGCCGCGGAATGGACACGGAGCGTCCCGATTTACGCGACGATTGACGGCAGCCTTGACATGGTCGAGATAGGTGCCTAATCTCACTTTCGAAACCAATATCGCATTTATGCGTGGCCTAGAAAAGGGGATGAACGAATGAACTTTGACGAACAGGATCTTGGATTGGGATCGTGGACGCGGCGCAAGTTTATGCAAATGGGCGCCGCCAGTGCGGCGAGCCTTGGCGTAATGAACCTGGCGCATGCGGAACCGGCCACCACCCGCCGCACCATGATGGACGTTCCTTTTGAAAAGCGGAATCCGCGGGTCGCCATGATCGGCACCGGCGGGCGGGGGACTTCCCTGCTGGGCAACCTGCTGTCCGCTGACGCACAAGTGGTCGCGCTTTGCGACATCGTGAAAGCGAAGGCCGAACATGCCGCCTCGCTGGTAGTGAAGGCCGGGCAGAAGACGCCGGAGCTTTACACCGATGGGCCGCACCACTATGAAGCCCTGCTTGCGAGAAATGACGTGGACCTGGTTCTAGTGGCCACGCCGTGGAGTTGGCATGCGGAGATGTCGATAGCCGCAATGAAGCATGGCAAGGATGTGGCCATGGAAGTGCCCGGCGTGACCTCGCTCGAAGATTGCTGGAGGATCGTCAGGACCTCGGAAGAGACGCGCAAGCAATGCCTGATGCTGGAGAACTGCTGCTACGGTTACAACGAAACGCTGGTGCTGCGCATGATCCAGGGCGGCGAGTTCGGCGAACTGCTTTACGGCGAGGGAGCTTACATTCACGATCTGCGCGAGGAGCTGTTTTCGAATGCAGGTGAGGGCCTGTGGCGGCGGACCGAACATACGCTGCGCGATGGCAACCTCTACCCTTCACATGGGCTGGGGCCTGTGGCGAATTACATGGGCATCCAGAGGGGCGACAGCTTTGGGCACATTGTTTCGATGAGTTCTCCGCAGCGAGGGCTGGACAAATACCGCAAAGATCATCTGAAGCCGGACGACCCGCGCTGGAAAGAGCGCTACCTGACCGGAGACATGAACACCTCGCTCATCAAGACGGCGAAGGGGCTCACGATCACGGTGAAGCATGCGGTCTCAACTCCGCACCCGTATGACCGGATCAACCTGATTGCAGGAACCAAAGGCCTCTTCCAGGACTATCCGCCGCGCATCTACTTCGACGGCATGAACAAGAATGAGGAGTGGGGATCGCTGGACGCGTGGAAGCAGTACGATCATCCGCTATGGAAGACGGAAGGCGAGATCGCCAAGAAGGTGGGCGGTCACGGAGGCATGGATTTCATCATGCTCTACCGGCTGCTGGAATGCGTGCGCAAGGGGCTTCCGCCGGATATGGACGTTTATGACGCAGCTGCGTGGTCCGCGATTGCACCGCTGAGTGTGACCTCTGTTAGCCGGGGCAGCGCGCCGGTAGAGTTCCCTGACTTTACGAACGGCAAGTGGCGGAAACGCGCCATTTCCGCTATTGCAACGCAGGCGTAGGCCGGGTTGAGGGTTTGACTTCCCAGGTCTCAAAATTGAGACCTGGGGCACCCGCACTCGCGGTGGGGAATGCAATGCCAGCGATCTCGCGCACCTATCGAATGAAATTCACTGTGTTGATCAGAGGCGCATTTTTCGCGCTCGCCGGCGTCATACTTCGTCCCTTGTTCGAAGAGAAGGCCCGCTCCGGCGATGGATTTCAATTGTTCTTCTACATTGTGATTCCGGTCGCGCTTATCGTGTTTGGTCTACTCACAATCCTGCGGGCTCTCCAAAACAGAGTGTGTCTCACCGACACAGCAATCGAAGTGCAAGGGCTCTTCGAGAGCGAATCGCTTCCTCTCGAGAAGATCAGCGGCCGGCGGAGATACACGACCCTTGGGAAGCTGCCCGAGCGCCACATGGTTCTCGTGTCGAATGATAATCGCTTCGAGAAGCTTGACATCGAGGAGGTTTACCGCTTCGACCAGTTCTTTTATGACTGGTTCAACGCATTCCCGGACCTCGACGAGCTTGAACCGACAGGCCCCAAGCCCTCCGACTTCGAACTCGTTTGATCTGCGCGCCGGGGCTAAGCCGCGCTCTATAATCCCGCTGCGGTTTCTTTGGCCATGTAGTCGACGACCGCTTTCAGGTCCCCGCCCGATTCTTCAAAGACCTTGAGCTGGCGGTCGGCTCCGGTGCCTGTGGCCAGTATCTTGCGGATGCCTTCGATGGCTTCGCGGCTACCCAGTTCGTCCACCACCGGGTCAATGAGCACGAGATACTCTTCCATCAGATCGCGGAGCGGGACCTCCTGTTGCTTGCCGAAGTCGATGAGCTTGCCGTCGAGGCCGTAGCGAACCGCACGAAATTTGTTCTCCATCAGCAGCGGGCGGGCGTACTGGCGAAAGTCCTGATTGGCCTCGTGGAGGCGATAAAGATAGGCCGCCGTGGCCTGGATCAGGGCGGCAATGGCCACCGTCTCTTCGGCGCGGAGCGGGATGTCGCAGGCGCGCACCTCAACGGTATTGAAGAAGGGATGCGGGCGGATGTCCCACCATATTTTTTTGGCGTTGTCGATGCAGTTGGTGCGCACCAGCAGGCTTACGTAGTTTTCAAACTCGGAGTAACTGCTGAACGCATCTGGAATGCCAGTACGGGGAAAGTTCTCAAATACCTTGGAGCGGTAGCCTTTGTAGCCGGTATTCAGGCCCAGCCAGAAGGGCGAGTTGGTGGCGAGCGCCATGATGTGGGGAAGAAAGTAGCGCATCGAATTCATGATGCGGATGGCCGCCTCGCGGTCCTCGATGCCGACGTGGACGTGCAGACCAAAGATCAGGTTGGCGCGGGCAACGAGTTGCAGATCTTTTACGACCTGATGATAGCGCGGGTCGGGATATATCTCCTGGGTGCGCCAGTCGGCGAAAGGGTGGGTGGCGCCCGCCACCAGCACCAGCTTATGATCCAGGGCCAGTTTGATCATCTCGCGGCGGAGTTCGTAGATATCTTCCCGCGCCTCGTCGATGTTACGGCAGATACGGGTGCCTACTTCGACCACCGAGGTATGCATCTCCGCCTTGACGCGCTCTTGAAGCCGTAGCTTGCCCGCAGCCAGCATTTCGCTTTCTATATGGGAGCGCAGGTCGCGTGTGACCGGATCAATGGTCTGGTATTCCTCTTCAATGCCTAATGTGAAGGATGGCCGCATGGTGACCTCCAGGGGATAGATTGAAGACATTGTAGCGGGTGCGGAGGTGGAGATGAATCAGGATTCTCGATAGTTCTTCGCGAACCATGCTCGCTTCCGTGGGGCAGGAGTGGCTATTCTCTCCAGATGAGAAAACGGGAGGATTCAACCCAGAGAGTCGAACAGGCGCGGTTGAAGCCGCGCCCTTTCAGTACGTCAACTATTCAAAGATACCTAGTTCAAGAACATAGTCCGGTACAGCGTATCCCTTTGGACTGGCTTGAAGCCGGCATCGCGGATGATGCGGCGCAGTTCCTCTTCTGTGGTGCAGTTGCTGGTTCCGGCGGCTCTGACCACGTTCTCTTCCAACATCACAGAGCCAACGTCGTTGCCACCAAAATGGAGCCCAAGTTCGAGAACTTTCAATCCCTGAGTTACCCAGCTTGCCTGCACGTTTTCGATGTTGTCGAGATAGAGGCGAGAAATGGCCAGCACCTTTAGGTACTCGACCGACGTAGCTTCTTCCCAGCCGTGGCCGCCTAGGGCGGTGTTATGAGGCTGGAAGCTCCAGGGAATAAATGCCGTAAAGCCGCCGGTCTCTTCCTGCAGGCGGCGCACGACTTCGAAGTGGTTGATGCGCTGCTCAATTGTTTCGCCCACGCCGAACATCATGGTGGCGGTGGTGCGCATGCCCAACTGGTGCGCGGTGCGATGGACGCTGACCCAATCCTCGGTGTTGCATTTGAGGCGGGCGACACGCTGGCGCACATCGTCGTCGAGGATCTCGGCGCCGCCGCCGGGAATGGAATCGAGGCCCGCGTCGCGCAGGCGGATGATGGTGTCGCGCAGGTTGAGATCGCTGTACTTGGCAATGGCCAGCACTTCGGAAGCGGTGAGGCAGTGGAGCCAGATCTTGGGGAACCGCTGCTTGATACCTGAGAATAGCCGCTCGAACCAGTCGATCTTGAGATCGGGATGGATGCCGCCCTGCATGAGTACGCCGGTGCCGCCCATCTCCTCGGTTTCAGCGATTTTCTCGTAGATCTTCTCGAAGTCGAGGATGTAGCCCTCTTCCGAACGCGGCCCCTTTAGTGGCCGGTAGAAGGCGCAGAAGGAGCAGTATTCGGTGCAGAAGTTGGTGTAGTTGATGTTGCGATCGATGATGTAGGTCACCACACCCTCGGGGTGCAGGCGGCGGCGCACTGCATCCGCCTCAAAGCCCAGGCCGATGAGGTCGGGGGAGTGGAAGTGGTCAAGAGCCTGTTGGCGGGTCAGCGGCATAGTTACGATTTTAGCAATTCAACGTTCGGTTGGGTTGCCGGGGGTGGGCTTGGGCTTGGGCGGCCGAAACAGGAAAAAGCCGCGAGTCCTAAGCGGACGGCCCTGCGTACGGGCCAGGTTGGAGGCCGTGGAGATGCCGCTAAAGAGCATGAAGAAATCAATAAATGCTCTGAAGGAGCCTTTGCTGTTGCCTTGAGCCACTGGGAAAGCACCTCGCGCACGGAAGAAACGCACCTGGGGAAACGCGTCTCTAGTGTATTGGAGGCGCAAAGGGGGCCTGCGGTTGCAGAATCCCCCTTGAAACCCGTCTGCTAGATGGCGTAGCGCTTTTGGTGCCAGATCCAGGCGGTGCGGATGATGTCGTCGAGCTGGGTGTAGTGCGGCTTCCAACCCAGCTCACGGATGGCCTTTGCGGAACTGGCAACCAGAACAGCGGGGTCGCCGGGGCGGCGCGGATGAACTTCAGCCGGGATGGGGTGGCCGGTGACGCGGCGGGCGGATTCAATGACTTCACGGACGCTGAAGCCGGTTCCGTTGCCGAGGTTGTAAATTAGCCGGTCCTGGGTTTCAAGTGCTGCCAGCGCAAGCAGATGGGCATCGGCCAGATCGGAGACGTGGATGTAGTCGCGGACGCAGGTTCCGTCGGGGGTCGGGTAGTCGTCCCCGTAGATGCGAATGGATTGGCGGCGGCCCAGGGCTACGTCGAGAACCAGCGGAATGAGGTGAGACTCCGGATCGTGGGCCTCACCGCGCGTGACGCCAGCCGGGCCTTCGGGCGCACCAGCCACATTGAAATAACGGAGGGAGGCGGAGCGGAGACCGTGAAGGCGGTTAAACCAGCCCAGCATGTGCTCAACCAGGAGCTTCGACTCTCCATAAGGGTTGGTCGGAAGCAGGCGGGCATCCTCCTGAATGGGAACCACTTCAGGCTCTCCATAGACGGCGGCGGTGGAGGAAAAGACCAGGCGCCGCGGTCCGTGAGCCAGAATCGCCTCAAGCAGAGAGAGGGTGGAGGCGGTGTTATTGCGGAAGAAGATCTCTGGCCGCACCATGGACTCGCCCGCCTCAATAAGGGCGGCAAAGTGGAGAACGCCATCGAAGGGCTTGCCTTCGCCTTTGGCAGCGATGAAAAGATCTTCAAGCGCGGCGCGATCGGCTAGTTCACCTTCAACAAACTGAACACCTTGCGGCAGAAGATCGCGACGGCCGTGGCTTAGATTGTCAAAAACTACAGCCTCGTGTCCCTTTTCGGTAAGCAGTCCCGCAACTGTACCACCTATGTACCCGGCACCTCCGGTAACCAATATCCTCACAAAAAGACTGTCCTTTCCCGAGCAGTTTAGGTAACCTTGAGTGTATTACAAAAGGTCAGAGTCGAGTGCAGTACCAAGCCATCGGCCAATAGACCCTCGCGCATGCGGTACGCCGCCAAGGCCAGCCGCGTGAATTCGCGATCTTGCCGGGGAAGAGATTTTCCCGACGCCCAATGGGCAAGCCGGACAGGGTATTCCCCGTCCGCAAGCAAGCGAATGCGATTCTTTGGGATGCCTTGGATAGTACGGGAGAGCTGGAATGTCCATGGCGCGTGCGATTGACAATCCGAACCCCTCGGCAGATCCTCTAGCAGGATCTGGCTGCCATTGGACCGCTCGACGCGAGCAATCCACCATCACAATGAATCTGATTTCGGCCGTTTTCCTTACTCGTTACCAAGCCGTACAGGGGCGTGGAGAGTCCGGTCCCTGTACCTCTGGCGCAAAAACGGCTAGTACCTGCCACGATAACTCGCATCTAACTCTGTGTGAACCAACCAAAGCGAGATTTTGCGCGGGATGGTTGAGGGTTTTTCAGTTTTGTGCCGATGTAAAGCGGAAGAGGGGAGTTTGTGAGGCTTGGATCAACATGCGACACATAGCCACCGTTCCTGCTTCTGCCGGGGAAGTTCAGGCATCGGGTATTGCAAATGGGAAGGGAGCAGCTAAGGGATGGCGATGAATTACACGCCAGGACGGACGAACTTTGGGCCACTTCCTGAGCCCGAGGGGCGGTTTGGTTCATTTGTAACCAGCGTAGTGGTCAACGGGACGATACTGGCTCTGGTTCTGGTGATCGGCATGATGGCCAGGCAGGTGATCCAGCAGCACAAGTACGAGATGACGGAACTGATTGTACCGGCCAAGGAACCTCCGAAGCCGATGAAGGTGAAGGTCACGCCGCCGCCTCAGCTTCCGCCTCCTCCCAAGATGCCGGATGTTCAGCTTGAGGCGCCCAAGATCCACATGCCGAAGCCGGAGCCAAAGCCTGACCTGAAGCCGATTCAGATGGAAGCCAAGATCAACCTTCCGGTGGTGAAGGCAGCCAAGCCGGCGGTGATTCTGGCGCCTCAGCCGAAGGCGGCGTTGACGGCGGCCATGCCAGCGCAGGACAGCCACGTGAAGGCTTCGACGGCGCCGGTTCACTTAGGTCAGACCTTTGGCGTAACGCCCAACCCCAACGCCACCCGGCCGGCGACGATCGCGGCCATCGGTAACCCGTATGGCGGGATGCAGGGGCCTTCGGTGGCTCCGCATGGGGTGGTGGGCTCGACGGGAATCGGCAACGGAACGCGGTCAGGCTCGAATGCGGGCGTGGTGGGTAAAGTGGCCTCGGCCGGGGTTCCGGGCGTGACCGGGACGGCACCGGTGGGCAATTATGGCAAGGTGGCTTCAGCCGGCATTCCGGCAGTGACGGCGACGGTCGCCGCGCCGCACATGACCGCCCAGCCGGTATTTACCAATCTTGAAGTTTTGTCGAAACCACCGGTCCAGTACACCAGCGAAGCGAAGCAGTTGCGGGTGCAAGGCGATGTGGTTTTGCGGGTAACGTTCACAGCCACAGGCCAGGTACTGGTGCAGAATATAGTCCATAGCCTGGGGCACGGATTGGACGAGGAAGCGCGCCGGGTGGCGCAGCAGATTCGCTTCCGTCCGGCCACGCGTAATGGCCAGGCGGTGGACCTGACGACCAACATCACGATCACGTTTCAATTGGCGTAGCATCAGATTGAAACAGCAAAACAATTGTTGTACTCAGCCGCGGGATGCCGGAACGGTGCCGAGTGGCCTGAGCAAGACCTGGAAGTTGCCACCTAGGAGCCTGACATGATTTTTCGGAAGATCCCCTTAACCTTCCTGATCCTTTTTCTGAGTGTGGCCTGTGCGTACGCCAAGAAGCAGCCGAAGTACGAACAGGCGCACCAACTCACCCCCGAACAGGCGGCCCTGGTCGATCGCGCCGTGGCGCGCGAAAAGGTGCTGATCAAGAACATTCAGCAGCGTACGCCCCTGGTGGAAACCTACATCCAGAACACGCGCCCGGATGTGAAGCTCTATGCTGTTCCGGTCGAGGACCAGTACACGCTGAGCCGCGTGGATTTCGGCAAGGGGTTCTTCGACAAGACCTACCAGCCGCGGACGGCGGCCAAGCATGGCTTCTTCAAGGGCTCGTTCGCGGCCATCACCGGGCTGACGAAGATGCTGGGGCTGGAGCGGTTTACTTATTCAACCACCGGCTTCATGCAGATGATGTTTCTGGACCCGACCGGCTTTGACCAGCAGCACTACGTGTTCAGTTTTGTGCGCCGCGAGTTTCTCGGTTCGGTGCGCACCTGGGTCTACGACGTACATCCCAAGGTATCGGGCATGGGCCGGTTCTACGGCCGCATCTGGGTTGAGGATCAGGACGGCAACGTGGTCCGCTTCAACGGCACCTACACCGGACCGACCTCGGCGGACTCGTCAAAATATTATTTCCACTTCGACAGCTGGCGGATGAACGTGCAACCGGGCATCTGGCTCCCGGTGGCGGTTTATGTGGAAGAGACGCAGCGCATCGAGGGCACCAAGTCAGTGGGCCTGAAGGCGCAGACGCACTTCTGGGGCTACTCGCTGAAGCTGCCGACGCGCGACAGCGAGAACGTGAGCGTGAAGGTGGACGACGCGGTGGACAAGAGCGACGACTCACAGGATGTGGGTCCGCTGCAAGCCTCGCGGATGTGGATCACGCAGGCTGAAAACAACGTGATCGACCGGCTGGTGGAAGCCGGCCTGGTGGCTCCGTTGAACCAGGGCGGCTACGAGACCAAGGTTCTGGATCAGATCGTGGTGAATCTGGTTGTGCCCAACAATCTTGCGTTCACCGATCAGTTGCACACGCGCATCCTGCTTACCGACACGGTGGAGACGACGACGGTGGGCAACACCATCCTGATCAGCAAGGGCCTGATTGACTCCCTGCCCAGCGAAGAGGCGATCGCCTCGGTGATCTCGATGGAACTGGCGCACATCGCCATGGGCCACCATATCGACACCCGGTACGCCTTTAACGACCGTCTGCTGTTCCCCGACGAGTCGACTTTCCAGCGCATCGACATGTACCACACCGACCACGACAACGCAGAGGCGGCCAAGAAGGCGATAGAGTATCTGCAGGCCTCGATGTACAAGGACCGGATGCCCTCGGCAGGCCTCTACTTTGCACAGTTGACGGACCGGGCCAAGGTGCTGAAGCAGTTGAATTCGCCCAAGCTGGGCGACTCGCTGGTGAAGGCGGACGGCACAGCGTGGATGGCGGATCTGCAGAAGATGGCGCCCAAGCTGAACTGGGACGATCTGACCCAGACCGCGGCTCTGCCGCTGGGCAGCTGGCTGAAGACCGATCCCTGGGACGACAAGGTGCACATGCTGAACGCCAAGCGCTACGCCCCGATGAACGCCCGCGACAAGATGCCGTTCGAGGTAACGCCCATCTTCTACAAGCTGCAGCGCTACGACGCAGCCAGCGTCGATGCGCCAGCCGCCCCGACAGCAGCCGCACCCGCGCCCAACCAGCCTACCGCGCAGCCGGACGGCACTGCGGCGCCGAGCCAACAGTAGAATGAACGCCTGGAAGCCCTGGACGCAGACTCTTTGAAGTTGAGCGTTCACGGCCTTCCAGGGTAACTCCGAGTGTGATCCACCCCGGCGGATTTACAATTCAGCAGGACTCGACGAATTGGTGGCCATGAGACGAACGACCTTTGCTTTGTTTTGTATTGCACTTGCACTTGGAGTTCTTTCCGCACATGCGCAAGTGGTTCCTTCCGCTACCGGGCGGCAGCTTTCCGTTACCGCCGGCGGCATGGGCTCAGTGTTTCAGCCCGACTACGCGGGAGGATTGATCGCTCAAACCAGCCCCAACCGGCTGTACGGCATCGGCGCCTTCGTGGATGTGAAGGTTACGCGCTGGATACAGTTTGAGGCCGAGGGCCGCTGGCTGCGCTTTAACGAGTACTATCCCCCAAGCTCCAAGGTGGGCATCAACGAAGATACCTACATGGCCGGTCCTCGGCTGCCGATTCGTCACTTTGGACGCGCAACGCCTTACGCCAAGGCGCTGATCGGACTGGGCAGCGGCAGCTTTATCCTTGGACGCGCCACGGCACTTGCGTACGGCGGCGGAGTGGATTACCGGCTCACAAGACGCTTCACCGCGCGCGGTGACTTCGAGTACCAACAGTGGCGCGTAAACCCCACCTTGCTACCCTACGGAGCCAGCGTAGGCATCGGCTACAAGATCTTCTGAGGCACACAGAAGTTTCCAGCGCCTTAGCTGCCCCGGGAAATTTCTGTGAGAATCCCCTTAATCCCGAGTGTGCGAACAACGCGGCGAGTTGGCGATCGCCGTGCTCAGTCGATCGCTTCTTTGCAAGCCGGCAGAATAGTCGGGGCCTGAATTGGCAAGAGAACTGATTTTCTATTTACTGTTTCGACAATAGTTGCCAACTTAGATAATAGAAAAATCCGCTCATATTATATTTATTATCAATCAGTTACCCCATAATGGCTATAAAACTGCGCTCCAGGTAAGGGGGGATGGGGTGGGAGGGTAGGGAGGGGGGTAGGTGCCGCATCTTGCACCGGCTGCTCGGCCGGAGGGCACGATTTGAGTTGAAATATCCCACGTCATTATTGTGCTCCTTTAGTGGTTAATTCTCTGCAGTTAGGTCCACGGCTAAGTCATTTCAATTCAGCAACGTGAAAATACATGCAGCATTTTCGTCCTTTCTGAGTGCGGCAGCGCCCAATGCTGGACGGAAGAAACAGTGAAAAGCAGGCGATTAGGCGTTGAGTTGGTAGCTGTCCCACTCATCACGATAAAGCGATGACTGGGGCACGGTCGGATTGCAATGGCCAGGTGCCCGAAAAGCAACCGCAGGTCCTGGAATTCGCCGCCCTCACACCCAATGAACGGTCCGGTTGAGTGTTGTTCTGTCCCACCCATTCCGCAAAGAACGCGGAATGGATGGGGCACGGTGCTTCGTTGCGGAGTAGACGGCGGCCGTTCATCCCCGGAGGTAACGCGCTGCCGCGAGTAAAGCTGCTTAGGATGACAACTCAGATTTGCGTCTTCAGAAAGTCCGAAGCACGAGAATTCCGAAAGTTCCCGACTTCACTTTTGGCCAGCCGGTGGTGACGGGCAAGAAATCCGCCGCGGGTAGATAGACGCGCTGATTGGCTGCGTCAACGGCAAGGGTGCGGGAGCCTTTCCTGGTGGTGACCGTCTGCTCGATCTCGAATTTGCCCGACTTGTTGCCTGCGATGATGAGTTCGCCTTGAGCGCAGCTTACAAACACCTGACCGTTTGCAAACGCTGCTCCGTCGACTCCGGCCGCGATGGGCAGAGATGCCTCGATGAAGCCGTTGTCAGAGTTGATGACGATAAGCTTTTGCGGATTGCGGGTACCGATGAAAAGCCGGTGCGTACTGGCGTCGATTGCCATGGCGACAGGATGTCCGCCGGGCGCAACAGACCATCGCGCGATGACTTTGCGCGTCTTGAGGTCTACGACCGCGACAGCGTTCTTGTCTTCAAGATTGATGAAGGCCTTGCCACGGCCGTTGGAACGGAGGGACTCAGGAGAGCCGCCAAGCTTGATGGGAGGATCGATGACGCCGCCGATGGGATCGACTTCGGGACGGAAGGTAACGAGAGCATTGCCTTCTCCAGAGGCAGTGAGAACGAGATCGTCGCCGGGTTCGTAGGTGATGGCGTCAATGTCGGGCAGAGCCGCGAGCTTGCCGAGCACCGCGTAAGTTTTGAGATCGAAGATGAAGATGGAGCCGCTGCCTCCGCCATCGCTGATGAACCCGCGATTGAGCCGGGGGACAAGGACTATGCCGTGGGCCTCCAGCTGGCCGGGGATGTCGGCAAGGAGCGCGCCCGTCTCAGTATCGACCACCTGCGTGTGCGTGCTGCGCGCAACAAAGAGGCGATGATTTTCGGCATCGACGGTGAGATAGTCCCACCCGCCCTCGCCGCCGGGGTTGAGGGTTTTGGCTATGCTCCACGACGGCTGAGCCGGCAGCGGACGCAGGACGGCGCAGAACATGAATACCGCCAGGAGTGTGACTGCAGAATTTCGTATTGTCTTCATGTGAGGGTCTCCGCTAATTGAGATCCACTATGAACGCCGAATCTGAAGGCAGCCTGAAAGCTATGAAGAAATTTGGGAAACAGCGATAGCCGGGAGTTGCACGGTGAACGAACTGCCGTGGCCGAAATCGCTTAGTACCGATATTGTGCCGCCGTGGCGCTGGATGATCTGCGAGGCAAGCGAAAGTCCGAGGCCGGCGCCGCCTTCGGTCCGCGAGCGCACCTTGTCAGCGCGCCAGAAACGGTCGAAGACGTGAGGCAGGGCCGCCTCTTCGATGCCGATGCCTGTGTCGCTCACGGTCACGTTGACGTGCCGGCTGTTGGAGGTGAGGGAGAGTAGGATTGAACCCGCTTCGGTGTACTTGATCGCATTGTCGGCGAGGATGAGAAAGAGCCTTCTCAATTCGGTGGCCTCTCCCATCACGCGCACCTCATCGTCAGTTAAGTTCGCTGCCAGAGAGAGCCCTTTCGCCGCTGCGGATGGGGTTAACTCAGCGCAGAGGTCGCGAAGCATTCCAGCCAGATCCACTGGCACAAGCTCGGTATGCCGGCGGCGCGCATCTCCACGCGCGAGATCGAGAAGATTCTCAACCAGATTCGACATGTGGCGGGCTTCGCGAACAATCTTGCGGAGCACTTCGGCGAGTTCTTCCTTCGTGCGTTCACGACGTAGCGACACCTCGCCTGCGGTCAAAATAAGGGCCAGCGGAGCGCGAAGCTCGTGAGAAGCGTCAGCTGTGAATCGTTCGATGGAGCGGAAGGCCGCCTCGATGCGCGCCAGCATGGCATTCAATGTCTGCGCCAGTTTGGCCAGCTCATCCTGGGTCGGGGGTACGCGAAGACGCGCCGCCAGATCTGCCGGGTCGATGGAGTCGGCCTGGTTCCTGATCTGCTCGACGGGAGCAAGGGCACGGCGACTGATCCAGTAACCCGCCGTGGTCGTCAGGAGAAGTGCGATGGGAATCAGCAGAGTGAGGTAGAGGCCATACTCGCGAAGCGATTCCATCAAATCGCGAAGGGGCTCAACGATGTGAACAGTCAGGCTTGTGCTCCCGACTGTTAGACGCTTGCTTGCGACGCGAACGGGCCAGCCGCGCGTCCCTACTGTTGTAATCGAAACCAGGCCGTTCGATTGCCCCGGAGGCAGGACGGGCACTCGGTGCGCAAGCAGCAGATCCGATTCATAGAGGATGCTGGAATGCTCATCCGTGACCTGCACGAAGACGCCGACGATGGACGAATCGGAGGAGCCGGCGAACACCTTGGAGAACTGCTCCTGGGTGTTGAGCGAGTGGCTCTCGATAAAGGGAACAACGGACTCAACCCTGTAACGAAGGTCGCGGTCGATGGAGTGGTACATGCTCGCCTTCATGGCGAACCAACTGCCGCCAGCAAGGAGCGCGACGATGACCGAGAGGCTAAGAAAATACCAGGCCGTGAGTCGAACTTGAATCGTGAGGCTTTTCAATCGGCCCCTTCCCGGATGCTGTATCCGACTCCACGTTCGGTATGCAGAAGACGCGGCAGGCCTTCCCGATTCACTTTGGTTCGCAGGAAACGCATGAAGACATCAAGATTGTTTTCGCTGACGTCGCGGTCTCCCCAGACGAGTTCGATGATCCGGTCGCGCTTGACGACGCGGCCGGCGGAGCGCATGAGGCACTCGAGAATAGAGAACTCGGTTCGCGTGAGTTCCAACCGCTGGCCGCCGCGCACCGCCTCGCGTTTTTCGGCATCGAGAAAGAGGTCGGCGAAGCGCATCCGGGCAGTGTTCTTGCCGGTGGAAACGCGAGTGCGCGCACGAATGCGCGCGAGGAGCACTTCAAAATCAAAGGGCTTTGTCAGGTAGTCGTCGGCGCCGGCATCGAGGCCCTTGACTATGTCCTCAGGCGCGCCACGGGCGGTGAGCAAAAGAATAGGCGTACGGACGTTTTGCAGGCGGAGGCGCTTGGTGACTTCAAAGCCATTGAGGACCGGAAGCATCACGTCGAGCAGGATGATGTCGAAGGCGTGCAACTCCGCCTGACGCAGACCGGTGCCGCCGTCATGGCAGACTCTCACGATGCAACTTTCGTCTTCGAGGCCTTGCTTGACGAAACCAGCGAGTTCCTTGTCGTCCTCAACCACAAGCACGTTCAGTGCGGCTTTGAATGCGTCACTCACTTCCACCCTGCTTTCGAAAGACGATCAGCATCGCAGGAGCCGATCATGGGTTGTGACGTGCCTGGCCGGCCCCCAGATGCAACGTGATTCCAACGAAGGGCGTCAACTGCTTTGCGCCCGGATCGGAGGCCGGCTTGCCATATTCATTGTGCCAGTACCAGAGCCCTCCGTTCAGATCGAGCAGTTGCGGCTTGTGGATCAGGACTGAACCTATATCGAGCGCCACCACGCTCCGAACCAGATATTCAGAGACACTCTCGCTGCCGAACGAATCTTTCCCCTTGGGAGAGTTGTATTCCGCAAAGCCGCTGAATGCAAGTTGGGCTTTGCCTACTCTGAAGGGCACCATCCAGTTGGGTTCGATATTGAAATCCGGGGTGTAGTTCTCGGCCTTGCCCAAGACCCCTTCGTGGTTCCACTCCTTGCGGAAGTGCATACCTACATTGAAGAAGCCTTTTGGCAGTGCGAACACAAACTTCGGGCCGATGTAGAGGGTTCTTTCAGCAGGCGCAAACGAGGAGTTCTTTGTTTCAAGATTCGCTCCCATTTCAAACGCGATGTTGCGCAGAGGGCCCATTTTGAAAGCGCTGGAATGCGTGAGTTCGTTGAGGCCAATCCCCTCGCGCAGGATTACGTAAGCCTCGGTCGCTCCTGAACCGCCAGAGGCGGCGGGCTCCGACATATCAGACATGCCTACCGTTACATCGGCAAAGTTGCTCAGCATGCCAGCGGACCCTACGTGCGTGTATTCGATGGAATTGCGGGCGATGTTGGCGGCTTTGCCGCTGCCTGGAACCATTACGAAGGGAGTGCGGTAAGTGGCGCCGTACCAGTAAGAGAGGACATCAGAACTGTGAGACTGGAACTGCGCTCTATTGACCGCGACGGCCTGCCCGGCCGCTGAGGCGCCTGGAGTCTGGGGTATTGCGCTGACTGATTCCTGGGCCGCGGCTGAGAAAAGAGCGAGCAGAAGAAACAACAGCATTGCCAGGGCTGCCCGCTTTGTGTTGCCGAGAAGCTTGAGGGCGATTTCAGCGCGCTGGATGGCAGTGGAAAGCGGATGGGCCATGACATTCACCTCGATCATTCGAGAAGCAGAATGACAGGTGAACCTGAAAGGAATCTTAATTGCCTTGGGAAAGGGTTTGCGCCCAGCCGACACCGGTGGCGCGCGGCAGCAGCAGCGGCAAGCGTCAAGGGCTATGAAGGGAATGGATAGGCCGTTAAGCATTCTCTCGGGTGCTGAAGCCGCGCCTATTCAAAGCTGCGACTTAATCAGGGAACCCCTGAGCTGTCAGTGCGGGATGTGCATATCAGCAATTCTCGGTCATGGCAATTCGGATTGACGCCGTTTTCGCGTGGAGCGAATGTGAGGAGTTCTCCTGGGGCCCATTGGACCTCCAGGAGAACATCTTCAAACGGCTGGTTCAGTTACACGGGGTCGACCGCCGGTTACGGCACTTGATGCCGGCAGCCAGGCTGACCATGCTCGCCAGCAACATTCCGAGCATTCCGGACTCAGGCGTGGGAACTGTATTCGAGTTGCCATTGATGTCCAGAATGACTTCATTTGGGTTGGAATAATCGAGACGGCAAACATCGCCGGTAGGGCAGGCGATGTTGAAGGACGAGAACAACGACCCACCGAGGCCGTTCAGAGCGTCAAGAAGAACTATGCTTGCATGGTCGCCGGGGGCTACGCTGAATCCGTTGAGGAAGTTGATATTGAGGATGGAGCCGGCACCGAGAGTGGCGGTCCCAGCAATGTCAGTAAACCCAAATTGGCCTGACGCGCTACCGGCAATATCTTCGATCAAAGTGCCGCCCTGGATATAGGAGCCTTCGAGGGAGAAGATGCTGTCGGCGCCCACAGTCAATGTGCCGTTGTTTGAGAAGTTGAAACCAGCGGTGGGGGTGCCAGTAGTGAAGTGCTGGCCGTTGAGAAGGCTGAGGCTGCCGCCCTGGGCGATGGTATTGAGATGCCCCAGGGCATTGTTGCCGTTGCTGTCGACGATGGTTGCTGTCGGCCCGCTGAGGACGATGTTGGCGGTGTTGGTGGTGATTTCTCCGCCAGTGTTATTCCCCAGGTTGAGTTGGATGGTTCCTGCGTTGGCGAAGTAGGTTCCGCCGGTCAGGTTGCCGCTCGGTGCGTTGAAATTATTCAAGTTGGTCGCGACCTGCAAAGTGCTGCCCGCGTTGGCTTGAACCACGCCATTGTTGGTGAGGCCGCCACCGCCGTCCACGAGAAGGGTCTTGCCGACGGAATTCGCAAGCAGCGTCCCATTGTTGACGACTGCCAGGCCGTTGTAACCGATCTCGCCATAGCCCTGAATCGTAATGCCATTGGTCAGTGTCAGACCGCCTGTACTCTGCTGAATGATGGCCGTACCCGTGCCATCTGAACTTCCTAAGGTCACGGTGCCGCCGCCAGACAAGGTCGTACTTTGCAGCAAGTTGAGCCGTGAGTTGTAGCCGCCTCCGCCGGCAGCTACCTGGATTGCGCCGTTGTTGACCAGTGCACCGCTATTGATGTTAGTGGTCGAATTCCAGCCATTGTTCCAAGTGGTGCCAGCGGAAATGGTAACCGTGTCTGCCGCGGTGGCTCCGCCCAGGGTGACGCTCGTGTTATTAATGCCCTGGTTGAAGGTGCCGCCGTTGCTTGCTGTCAAAGCGCCGCCGTTGATGATGGAGTTCAGAATTTGCACCTGGCCGCCGTTGGCAAGGATCGCGGAACCGTGATCGCTGACGGAGACTCCGTTGATTTGCAGGATGCCATTGTTAGTGGCTTCCAGCGTTCCATGGTTGGTGGTGTTGGCATTCAGGAGCAGGGTCAGTCCGGAGGCATCGGCGTCGATGACGCCCGCCGCCTGGTTGACCAGCGCCAGGCCGTTATAGCCAATTACACCGTAGCCCTGAATGGTGTTGTCGGCGTTGGTCAGCGTCAGGCCACCTGTGCTCTGCTGGATGATGGCCTGGCCGGCGGACGCATCCGAGGTGCTCAGAGTCACAGTACCGCCACCGGACAGGGTTGTACTCTCCAGCAAGTTAAGCCGTGAACTGTAGCCGTTGTTGCCCGCGGTCACCAGAATGGCGCCGTTGTTGACCAGTGCGCCGCTATTGATGCTGGTGGTCGAATTCCAGCCGTTGTTCCAGGTAGTTCCAGCAGAAATGGTGACCGTGTCTGCCGCGGTGGCGCCGCCCAGGGTGACGCTGGTGTTATCAATGCCCTGGTTGAAGGTGCCGCCGTTGCTTGCTGTCAAGGCACCGCCGTTGATGGTGGAGTTCAGAATTTGCACCTGGCCGCCGTCGGCAAGAATGCTGTCGCCCTGATCGTTGACGGTGACTCCGCTGAATTGAAGGATGCCGTTGTTGGTGGCTTCCAGCGTTCCATGGTTGGTGGTGTTGGCGTTAAGGAGCAGCACCCTTCCTGCGACATTGGCGTCGATCACGCCCGCCGCCTGGTTGACCAGCGCCAAGCCGTTGTAGCCGATTACACCGTAGCCCTGAATGGTGTTATCGGCGTTGGTCAGCGTCAGGCCGCCCACCGCCTGCTGGATGATGGCCTGGCCGGCGGACGCATCCGAGGTGCTCAGAGTCACGGTACCGCCGCCGGACAAGGTCGTGTTGCCGACCAAGTTGAGTCGTGAACTGTAGCCGTTGTTGCCCGCGGTCACCAGGATGGCGCCATTGTTGATTAGCGCGCCACTATTGATGCTGGTGGTCGAATTCCAGCCGTTGTTCCAGGTGGTGCCGGCGGAAATGGTAACCGTGTCTGCCGAGGTGGCGCCGCCCAGAGTAACGCTCGTGCTATTGACGCCCTGGTTGAAGGTGCCGCCGTTGCTTGCCGTCAAGGCACCACCGTTGATGGTGGAGTTGAGGATTTGCACCTGGCCGCCATTGGCCACGATCGCGGAACCCTGATCGTTGACGGTGACTCCGCTGATCTGCAGGATGCCATTGTTGGTGGCTTCCAGCGTT
>Ga0114951_10002240_pt1 | contig 22194 bp, 6 predicted proteins | sample AM7aDNAmetaG_FD_88677 | JGI IMG/M metagenome (GOLD analysis project Ga0114951, IMG submission 88677) | Freshwater microbial communities from Finland to study Microbial Dark Matter (Phase II) - AM7a DNA metaG | ecosystem: Environmental > Aquatic > Freshwater > Lake | place: Finland: Lake Alinen... | reverse complement strand
TCTCATTTCCTAACCGGATGGGCTTTGTCCTCAAACGGTCCATGCCGACGAAATAGCCGTACCAGAGCTCTCCGGTCAGAATATTGAGATCATAGGTTTCTAACAGATTCTCCAAATTCCGACGAACGGCCTCTTCGTAATTAAGCGGAGAAGGACTGGCATTCTTACTGTCGGAAAGCAGCCTTTTTGGAAAAGATGCCGGGGCGCCTTTTAAGCCCGCCGTTTCAAGCGAGCGCCCGTCAATTCTGACGGGCTTGATCTCCAACCGCCCCCCGGATGATTTTTTGTTTAAAGCCTTTGCGAGAAAATGCTCCTCAACGTTGTTTCCATAAACCTGACGGATAAAAGCATCCATGTAAGGAAGCATGAACTTGATGTCTTTATGGGTCACGTCCTTGTTCAAAACGGGGGCCTCAGGGACAACGATGGTGACGTTAAATCCAAGTTTGAGCAGGAGGAACACCTGCCAAATATTGAGCCAGGATTCCATGCCGGCATTGTTGAAATAAATAGCGATGGATTTGTGTCCTTCCGCCAAGGCTTTTTTCATCTCCTTCCGGGCTAAAGCCCTATCATCCGAGATAAAAGAAGGCTTCTGGAGCAAGGTCATGGGACGGAACGGAAAATCTTCGTTAAAATCCGACTCGACCATGTAGTGAAGAAGGTCTTCCCAAATGCGCCAAATATCCTCGGGGCTTTCCAGGTCGGGACCAAAGCGGGAAACAGTCCGCTTTCCGTCCTCCTCCGAGGCCTTAAAAACAAAGTGGTTCTTCTCAGCCAATAGGCGCTGGAAGGCGTGACGCGTCCGCCAAAGTTTTTCGGGAGCATCCTGGTCATGAACGTAATGCGCGCTGGCAAGCTCTTGGATCAGGTCCACTTCGCGGCCGGGGTTGACATCGTCTTCGTTCGGGTTCCATCCATACCAAGCATTCGCAATGTCATTGAGACGTCGAAAAAGCTCCGTTTGGGCGCTCAGGGGCATTGCGTTGTAATCCCACAAAAAAGAAACGGGTTGTTTTCCTTTTCGTGACGCCACCTGAATATCCTCGCGGGAATGTAATTCTCCCGGATCTTTCCCTACAAGTGGATAATTCTCTACGACATAGCGCACAAAGCTGTCAAAGGCCTCCCAATAGTCGAGTTGTTCTTGAAAAGAAGGATCTTCTACAACCTTCTTGCGAAGGGCTTGGATCACCTGGTTTACAAAATTATCCTCTTGGTTCGTTTTTCCAAAATAAAGATTGAAGATCGTTCGAATAGCAAGAATGGCTTCCCTAAAGCGAACCATTTTTATGGAAAGACGGGATTCCTCGATAAGAAGACGGATGTCCTGAAACCTGGGGTCCTGTTCAAGGGCTTCCAAACGCACCGCGGTTTTCGAGGGAACTTCAGGGAGGAGATCCCTTTCTCCCCGTATCTTCTTCCTGTCTCCTGAAAAAACGTCGTGCTTCTTCTTGATATCCTCCAATTGGCGCGGAGGCACGTATTCTGTTTCCATCACAAACGGCAAGCCTTTGAAAACCTGCTGGGACACTTTTTTGTAAAGGTCCTGTTGCACTTGTGGGTCCTTGGGAAGTTTTTCGAAAAAACCTATTTCCCTGAGAATATCCACCGTGTCCTGCCAGGGAAATGCGATCGCGGAAAGTTGATCTCCGACCCAGTAACGGACAGTGGTTAAATAAAGAGGATCCTGCAGAACCATCCCGGCGGCCTTTTTGACACCATCTTTAAGTAGAAATGTCCGGACGTCCCCGACTTTGACGGCCTGGGCCCCAGCCGTTGTTCTTTTATGAAGTCTCGAACGAATATCTCGAAGGGTGTCTTCCCGCTTGGCATCTTTGGGCTTTGTTGTTTCATCAGCCAACTCCTTTTGGAAAAGATCCCGCGCCTCAGGGCTTAACCCTTCTCCATCGCCTTCTATTTGAAGGAGTCCCATCCCAAATCCGAACCGGATCTCTCCCGTTTGCCGGTCCGCCACAGCAGAAACGCTGGCGGCCTCCACTTCCTGGCCCTCGATCCTCTCAGCCATTTTCTCCGCCGCCTTCAGATCTTGTGGTGGCTCCAGAAGGCTACTACCCTCTCCTGAATCCGAAAGGAACATGCGTGTCTCAGCGGCAATGGCAAAACGAGCTTGATCCTTTCTGAGAAATCTGGGTTCGGTTAAATGCTCCCACATTTTTTCAAAAGTGAGGACCATCATGAGCGACTTGGTGGGGTATTCCATGTTAAGTTCTGAGGACCGGGAGGCGTGTTCGAAATAAGCGAAATGCTCGGGTCGGGATTTATTGTTCCCTTGAATGGAAGCGCCCGTTTCGGAGGTGTTTACCAGGGTTTTTAGAGCTGTCAATCTTGACTTAGAGGAAGTGACGGTAATAATTTTTTTCTTGTCGAGGTTTTTCCCCCATTCCACAAGATCATTTTGAGTTTTACTGCTGTCCTTCATACGAGCGGCTCTTTCTAAAAGGACCATCCACTGGAAAACCTGCTCGGCCTCTTTCTGGTCTTCCGCTAAATAATGCGCCATCACATGCACATAAAAAGAAGGCAGCATCCCGTCTTCCCGGGCTTCCCGATTTCGAATCTCTCTGAGCGCCAAGGCGGCTGCTTGAGGACGCCTCCTAAAGGAACGAGAGAATTCTTTCACGATTTCCTGTCGTAATTGCTGCCGCTTTTTCTCTTGCGCCCCATCCCGGACATTACGGAAAGTCTCACGGTACTGGTCCAGCCGTCGATCATTAGCGGAAACCATTTTGTCTTTCTGGACGGACCACGGCCACTGGTCATTCGTTGAGGGAGGTTGTACTTTTGCGGTGAGGGGCTCCGCCTGGAGAACGCTGACCATAAGATGAGCCGGAAATCCCATGATGACGTAGGGATCTCCCACGATCTCATCGATAAGAGGGGCAAGCTCCGGTTCCTGCACTCCAAAACCACCGGCCTGTCCCCCGTGCAATTTAAGACCTGTGTCATGGTAAAAATCCCAGAAAGTCCCCGCCCTGGTATCCGCAGGAAGGGTGACGCCTAGGGACAAAAGATATTCGCGATACTCGTCAAGAAATTCTGTATCCTTTTTGAGACGGATCGTTGCACTATCAGTAATGAGTTGTATTTTGATCTCTCCGCCCACGATCCGGGCATAGGCGGTGGCAGAAATCGCTTCCAGCGTCCTCCCCTGCACTTTGTCACGCGTTGCCCTAAGCTTTTCTCTTAAGACCCCTTTTTCTTCATGTTCAGCGTCCTGAGAGGGTTTCCCGATCTTCTCTCCCAGCTTTCCGTCCTCTTCTCTGGGAAAAAGGAGCGTGTCGCCGGCAATCCAGATTTGAGGATCATTTCCTGAAACTGAGCCTTTTTCCGCAAATGCCTTGAGTATTTTTAGGGTAGCAGTCGCTGCAACTTTACTGGCGGGATCTCCCTGTTCCACTTCAGGCTCTGCGCCGTAATCAGCCTCGACCATCTCCGGCTGCAGCCACGGGAACATTTTCTGAACGATCTTTAATCGTCGAGGTGATGCGGACGCCAGAAAAACACGAAGGCCCTGGTCTTCCGGAACATTCTTTCTTTTTGTTTCGGCTTGTATCGGACCGCGCAAAAATCCAAGCACTTCGGCCAAGAATTTTTCGGTAGAGCCAAGATCATCCGCAATCGACCTGGCAAGAAAATTCGCGGCGTCTTCCGAGCTTTCCTGGAAATAGCGAACAAAGCCACTGAGAACTTCGTTTCTCTTGGCGCCATTTTTCATGACCGTTAGGGCTTCCCGCGCATGGTGAGGGCCGAAGGACACTTTTCCGCGCACCTCAGAACGTGTTACTGCCGTTTGCGGGATCACACCCCAACTCCAGTCGTCATTCACCAAATAGCCCCGAACAGGCTGTTCGTGCCATACCGGCGTCAGGTCATTAGGGAATTTTTTTGTTTCAAGTTTTTGACGAAGTTCAAGGGGACTCATAAAATCCGCCGCCCAAGGGAGCTGAATGAGGAACCCATCGTCTACATGATAACCGGCTGCTTCGAGTCTGACTCTCCAGTGCTTTGTCTGCAAAGCACGGGAAGTGTCTGGCGATTCTTCTTTACCAGGCGGTTCTTTTATGGAAGCAAAGGTATCTTCGTTCTCGAACGGGAAATTCGCGCCGTCCGACATTTTGTCATCACTGTTGCGTTCGAATTTCCATACCTTGACCTGCTTGACAGGATTCCCGTTCTCATCGATCCCGTCCCATTTTTTGTCCGCTACGGAAAAATCGATCGGGAGTGTTCCATCGAGCGGAAGTTCGATCATGCGAAACGAAGGCGTCCCATGCGAGGTTTGGGCCCGAAGTTCGGGCGAAGCTTTGGAGTAATGGACCGGCATGCGGATCCCGTTCACTTTCAAAAGTTCGGAAAGCTTGTCTTTGAGGCGGTCCTTTTTACGGATCAGGCCCTCGGACATTATGGCAAAACCTTTCGGGAGTTGGGTAAGACCTTTTTTGACTTTTTCCACGAACCGTGCGTGCGCCCCGGTCCAGTTCGCATCCAAAGGATAAAGCGGATTATCGATATTCGAGTAAAGGACCGTCCGCACGCCAAAATCACCGAGCCATTGCTTCACTTCAGGGACCTGAAGGATATAATCAAAAGCATCCCCGTGTCCGCCGCCCTGGAGGGCCATTTTCCCTTTTTCTTCCATGAAGATCTTACCCGTCTTTTGATCGATCAACGGATAGACGATCTGCTTGACGACCTTGATCCGGTCCTTCATCCCGAACCAGTTTTGTGATTCAAAATAGGCTATGGTTTCATCATGAGTTACATCACTCGTCACGACGATCAACGGAAAAATTTTCTTATGCCCGTACCGATTCGCGAAAGCTTTGTACTTCTTGACCATCGACTCAAAGATCGTGTCATCGCTCAAGGGCAATCCCTTGAAAAGCCCTTTGGCAAAGGGGAAATATTCCCGAAAACGGGCACCGCTTCCACCCGCCATCAGGACGATCCCGAATGCAGCCTTGTCTTCTTCGGCGCCCCATGACAAAAGCTCCTCGCCGGCTTTTTGATCTGCAGGATCGTTCGCGGCGGCAAGTTCGACCGGAACCGCGGAAGAAAGATCGATTTGCTTCGGTTGGGGATGATCGATGAGCGATTCTTTAAGCCGGGCAACCTCGGAAAGAGGTGCGCTTTCAATCTGTCCCAAGAGTTGTTCGCGTTGGGTTACATCCAATTCATTCCAGAATTTTAATACATGTTCCTGCCCATATTGCCGGAGGATTTCAAGTGCCGCGGCATATCGTTCTTCCTGGCTTCTAACTTCGGAGCGAGCCGCCTGAGAATCGGCAACTTCGTTGATGAATTCTTTGGCGCGGACAAGGTTCGCGCTGCCCTTGCGGCCTCCGGAGATAAGCGATTGTGAAAGAAATTGTTTCGCACGCTTGTGCACTTGAGGATTTTCGCTGCCCTCCAAGGTTTGCAGGCGAGCACGAACTTCCTCTTCCCCTGCTTTCGCGCTGATCCTCGATTCGGACCGCCCGCCGGCCTGGAACCTTGCTCGGCTTAGCTCAGCAACTCGCACGAAAACATCCGAGAGAATTTCTGGATCCCGTTCGCTTACCTCTTGGAGAAACTCTGCCGAAGTTCGGAAATCCGTTCTATCTGGAGCCCCGACGGCATCCAGCAGGCCATCGTAGATAGCCTGGAAACGCTGCTTCTTCCGAGGGTCAGCATTTTCAGATCCCTCGGGGGCGTTCAGGGCCAGCTTTAAAAGGTTTTTGGCATCCCCGAGTAAAAGGGCCACTCTCTTAAATTTATTATTCGCCACTAAGACTTTTGCGGCCTCGCGCTGCTGATCGCGAACCACATCCATTCGTTCTTTGTCCCGGATCTCGGAGCGTACCGTATCCTTTTTTTGAGAATCAAAAACTGTGTGCTCTTCCTGGATCACGATCGGAATCATAATACGATCCAAGGCATCGAGAAGAAGCTTGCCGTAAAGATCGACTTCCTCGCTCAGAGGGACTCGTTTTCCGTGCGTTTTTAAAAATTCGTTGTCTTTTAAGAACCAGCGCCTATACGGCGGAACCGTCCCCCATAAGGTGACCCCGATAAAAATAAGCCCTATGAACCATTTCATTTCCCCCGGAGAAAAGATAGCAAACGCGGCAAAAAAAGCACTTATCAACGGATAGACCCAAAGCTCACTTTTTGTAAAATCAAAAACGCGGAGCAGGACGGAGGATCTTTGTTCTTCAAGAGTCTTTTCCAAAACGGCCTTAGCCTCTTTGAATGCTATGACAAGCGCCACCACATCTTTGGCTGTATTGATCTTCTCGAAAGAGCTTTTGAGCTGAGATATTTCTGCGACGATTTCCCATATTTTCAGCATTTTGGGATAAGTGCTGTCCAGCCCCTTGACGCGCTCTTCCATTAATGCACGGATGTCACGACGGACCTCAGAGCGTTTGTTGCTTCCGGCTAAAATGTCAAACCCCGCGAGCTTGGCGTTAGGGATCTCTGCTAGAGGAACCCGGATGTCTACCGCGGGAACCAATAATGGAGCGCTGAGCCTCTGAAGTATTGTTCCTTGTGCCTTCTGAGCAGACCTTGAAACAAAGAAACCGGCAGGGCCGGCCACAAGCACGCCTTCTTCGCTCCTCTCTCCAAAACCTCTCCAATGATGCTTCCAGGCATCCATTTCCGCGTTTTCATTCTCGCGAATTTCGGAACGATAACGATCATCCACCGAGCGAGCTTCCGGATCGAGACCGAACGGCAACGTCGTCAAGCCTTGAGGGAACGGGTCTTCCTGGGTCCTCTTAAAAGAAAGCCCCTTGCGTGCGCGGAGCTCTTCCATCAAAAAGTTTTCGAGCCAAGGAAATTGCTCTTTGCGATCAGGCCGAATATCCGGGACTTCCCAGGATACAAGTTTCCCTTTCCCATCAAAATGGAGGTAAACAAACCCCTTATAAAAACTCTGCTCGATTGCATCCTTCACCGTCCGGACCTGTTCTTTTGGACGCACATAAAAATCGTAAATAAGGCGGCTGTTCCGGAGATCTCCCGTATCCATGCCGGAGCCTGAGCTGAGGCGGAATGTCACGCTGTATTGTCCTGAAAAAGCGATCCGGCCATATTGCAGTTCCCGATCCCGGGCAATTATACGGCCCTGAAATTCCAGCTGGTCCGGGTCAAGATCTTTGACCATTCCGATCAGGTTCGCAACGCCATTGGGCAGGAAATCCCCCCCTCGATACATGATTATGTTTCGATTTTCGGAGCGAGAAGTACCCATAAGAATCTCAAACGCGAGCGGGTCCACAAGAAGAGATTTCCAGCCTTCTTCATCTTCTGGGATCGAAGCTTTTTGATTTAAAATAGCACTTGCAGCCCTGATCAGATTTTTTTCGGCCTGCTGGTAAGGACGCTTTCCGACAAGGCCGACCATGACAGCCATCCAAAAAACGGGGGCCGTACCGAGCGAATCCTTTTCACTTGCCGTTCTGGCAGCTTTCAAGAGCCATTGAGCGGTGTCACTGGTCTCATTTCTTATTTCTGAGCGACGTTGGTCGGCAGTGATCTGTATTTCAAGTCCTTCGGGCCCCGAGGCGAGCGCCACGGTAAAATCAGCTTTCGGACCCAAACCCGCCATGGCCTCATAGAGGCTGAATCTCATTCCATTCCAGCCCTTGATATTTTGGGGCGCTTCATAAGAGAATTTGAGCTGCGCTCCTTCCATAAGTGCAATCCTGTGAAATGCGGTTTTTTGCTTCAAAAGCCGCCACACAAGATCCCCTGTTTTTTCAAAAGCGCTTGTCAGATTTCCTTGATCGAAAGAACGAACCTCTGAACGCGCTGCAGGTGCTGAGGCCGGAGTCGCCGCCGGGGCATTAGCGGGTTTTTGTTTTTCCCAAGGCTTTGTCACGGCCAGAATGATACCGCCGATCACAAGCCCTGCAACAGTAAGCGCGATCCAAAGCCACGCCTTTGAAGAAGCTTTTTTCACCACTGGCTTGGACGGAACGCTGGCTAGAGTGCTTTTGAGCTGAAACATATTCGCGGGAACTCTTAAAACGCGCTTGGGAGCCGCGGCCACACTGGATGCCTTTGAATCTCCTTGAACATGTGAGGAGCCGGTTTTTTCGTCAATTTTTGCCGAAGCCTTTTTTGGAAATCCTAAAACGATAGGTTTAGAGGCAGCTTTCCGCGGCGAATCGGAGACGGGCATAATGACAGGCGCAGGAATTTTCCGCCTCTCCAGAACAACTTCCCGGAAAAGCATTCCGTCATTCGTTCCGATCATCTTCTTCAAAAGGCCGTCGAGCTCATCCAGAGACAGGGGGTCAAAGCTGTAACGTTTGCCACGATGTTTCTCGGACACGTCTTGAGAATTAAAAAGTTCGATCTTTGCAACTCTGAATTCTTTGAGCTCCTTCTCAGGAATTTTTTTATCTTCAAGCAGGATCCATTTCAGAAGTCCGGCAAGCGTCATCGTGTCGCCATCTTCAAAGGCGTACCCCGTGAGATCGATCGTCATCTCCTCTCGCGTTTCGGAACGAGAGGAAGTGGCAGCGCGCTCTTCAAGAACATCTGTTAGCTCGGCTAGGTCATTTGCGGGTGTCGTCCCGGGTGTGAATTCTTCACGAAGATCGTTCGCTGCAACAAGCGCGGCCTTAGGATCCTCTGTCAATGCCGTGGAGAGTTCTCCCATCAGCCGCTCGGTCCTTAAACGGCGTTCGCCGGAAGAAATGCTGCCGTTCAGCGCGTTATAAATAATCATAGACCGAGCTTTCAAATCCTCGGCCCGTACTTCCGAACGGCCAGCCTTCCTGGAAATCCATCGTTCAACCATCCCCCGAACAATGGATTCGTGAGTTTCGGATGCACTTTGAAGCGTCCGGCCAAGAGAGGTCAGTTTTTCCGGTGGGTAGGCGCCGATGGATGCGAGAAAATCAAACCGGTCATTTTCATCAGAAAGAAATTTTGAAAGCTCCGGGCTATAAAAACCCAAGCCGGCATTCCGTCCCATAAATTCGTGTCCGACAAGGAAATCCCCGCCTTTGAGGAAATCCTCTCCGACTTCTTGATTGTAAGAAACACCCACGGCTTCGAGAACACCCGGCAGTTCGACCAAACCTTTTTCTTCTAGGAATGGCATGTCGGGTTTGTTGATATCCACGCCGCTAAAGACCCGAAGACCGTATCTTTTCGCCAAAGCAACGACCTTGACAATCTCTTCATCGCTATTCCGGTGCGGCATGATCGCGATCCCCGGCACGCCGATCTCAACGAGATATTTAAAAAGTTCTTCAAGATGGTCCTCTTCCTGGGTCTTGGAATTTTTAGAATCCCCAAGATAGGGATAGATCGGGATCCCACCAACTTTTTTGATGGTCTCGACTACGGTTTTCATACTCGGTGATTCTTCGGCGTCAGGAGCGATGAAACAGGAAAGTTTTGCGGAAGGTTTCAGAAACGCGCCGCGGAGTATCTCCATCGGAACATCAATGTCGCCGGCGCTGTAACCCGCGACGGCTTTAGCGGCAAGCGCATCGTCGCCAAGAATCGTTTTATAGAAAGAAACGTTATCTCCAAGCTGGTACGCCACGGCGGCCATCAAATGCCGGTCTGTCGTGTTCCGGACCTGAACCTGAAGCCTGACATCTTCAAGAATATTCTTGTCATAATCCACACCTGCCGGAATCCCAAGTGTTGTGAGTTTTTCATTAACCTTTGCGATCATGGCACGGTTCCGACGCTCTTTGGACTCGCGAACTTTGCGGAGAAGCGCCTGGATCAGTGGATGGTTCGCATCCGGAAGGGAGTGGCAAAGAAAATAGATCATGTTGGAAACACCCGGCGCGTTCCAAATGAGGTTCCGGAAAATCTCCGGAGCGTCTTCACCGAAACTGACCCGCATCTCGAACCCGGAGGTTTTTTTCATCCCGAGAATTTCGGCCGCTTCAAGAAAATCCTTGTTGCCAGCCGTTGTATCGTGGTCAATGATCCCGCCGTTCCTCAGGCCCGCACGGAAAAGGCGATAAGCGATCTCTTCGGGATAATAAGGGCTATAGGAAAATTTGCTGTGAACGTGGATGTTATTATTCTTGGAAGCCTGCGCAACAAACATTTCGCCGTTCTCAATCAAAAGAGTCAGTTCTTCGAGGGCTTCTTGCCTCTCTGCTTTTGACGGAGATCTCAACTTTTGTTCGAGGCCGTACTGCGCACGCGTGGCTATTTTAAAAGCCGCCTGCCGCAAAACTCCGATCCCGGATTCCGTAGCCGCGGTCAAAAGCATGCCTCGGAATTGATCTGCAAACATAGGCGGGATATTGACGATCAGATACGGCAAGTACTGATGTGTAAAAATCTCAAGAGCGGCTTCCGGATTTTCTGCTGCCGTGTCTTCAAAGGCTTCTGCGAGGAAACGCATCGCTTCGGCATATTTGCGTTTCTTGTCGTTCTCCCCGCTAAAGAACGCGCGAAATGCTTTGAATTCCGCATTGGACCCAAACCCTTCAGCACTTCTTACTTCGGAACGAGCGGAGGCCTTCAACGCGCGCCGAAGCACGGGCAGAGCAGATTTTAAAGGAATCTCGTCCAAAACCTGTTCATAATCGACCGAATTCCGCAACATGCGCCAGGCGATCGCTTTTGCCGGTTCATTGTCTCGCAAATAATGTGCCAGCTCCTTTTCCTTACCGTAAAAAGCAAGCTGCTTAATGAGGCTGGCTGTATTGTTGTCCAGTTTGATTTTTTCAAGCGTTGCATCCCTGACCTCCGAGCGAGAGTCTGCGGAAGCCAATGAAACCACTTTGTTGCGCCCGGTTCTTTTCGCTTCATATAAACGCTGATCCACAAATTGGAAAAATTCTTCTCCGCTAAGATCATCACCTTCGGCAGCAACATCCGCGGCCGCGGCTTCCAGATAACACCCCACGCCGATGCTAACTGTGACGTGTACGGACCGGCCATCCTTGTCAACAAGACCCAGATCCATCGCTGCAACCGCTCCGCGGATCCGCTCGGATAACGCCTTCCCTCCCTCCAGAAGGGTATCCGGCATGATCACAACAATCTCTTCACCGCCGTAACGAAAGACACCATCCGTCTCACGTTTCGCAATCTCATCTACTTTTTGAGCAACCGCAGTTAAAACCTTGTCACCTGTCGCATGACCATAGGTATTATTGAAATCCCTGAAATGATCAATATCAATGATCGCGAGAGAAAAATCCGCGTATTTTTCCGAGTGCCGCCGAGCCGCCGCCAATTGTTCGCCATAGGCTTCATCAAAAGCCCTCCTGTTACCGACCTGAGTCAGCACATCTGTCCTGTTTTCACGTTCTATTATTTTCTTGGCTTCACTTAGAAGAATGTTTTGGTGTTGAAGCTCCAGGAACGCGGTCCACCCGAGCATCAATAACATAATGGAAAGACCCGCAAGGTTGTAATCGCGCGCGAGGTAGATTCCCGCATAAAACACGGTCAAGAAGGCCAGCAAGCTCAGATCCCGCTTTAAAAAGGCTCGGGCCCCTTCAGGAACGGTCCTCGACAAATGCCCGACAAAAGTTTCCGGAGACTTTCGAAGTCTCTCGCGAGAAAAAACGCTCCGGAGCAGATAGGCTGCATTGATAAAGTACGCCGTAAAAACGACCTCGGCAAAATGGCGCTTCCCGGGACTAAGCGCCTCCGCCACGTATTCCAAAGCCCGATCTAAAGACGTAACGTTGGGGTTCCCAACGTTCAAAAACAGCATCCACCCAACGACTGCGCTAATGCCGCCCGTAAAAATAATTCCTTTCAAAATACGCGGGATCATCAGGCCGCCCTGTGCCCTCGCCTCCGAGCGGGTGAGTTGTTTCTTTTCAAAGCTTAGCGTCACAACATTTGTCTTTTGATTGTCTGGAAACCCGGCAGCGGAACTTGCCACCTCAACCGTTCCCTGCCAGCCTGGGAAAACCACCTTAACAACCGCGGCAAAATCCTGAAACGCGTTCCTGACCTCCGAACGAGAAGTCGCTGGTAATTCTCGGAGTTCATTTTCGAGAAGAACGGTATCATTCCACCGGAACGGCGTGCCGGTCAGAACAAGGTCCCGCTCGCCTTTCGGCTTTGCCTCAATTCCAATTTTTTTGAGCTTCAAAATAAGTTCTTCGCGATTTTCAGCAAAAAGGATCTTTTCACCGACGCTGACGCCGATTTTCCTGGCATTCACTTCCCAAGCGAGAACTTCCCTCCCCTTGGGGCCGCCGCTTGACGGAATGCCCAACCATTCATTTTTTGAGGAACCCAGGGCCCCTCCAAGTCCGAACCATCCGCTGTCCTGAATAAATTGAACCGTTCTGCCCAAATGAACTGCAGCCCAATCCGGCCGGTTCAACACTTCTCTATGCCTCTGTGCTATTTGTCCGTACTCAGAGCTTAAGGCGGGGTCCCTTTGTATGCCGAGGAGTGCCCGCATGGCAGCCCCATGAAGATCCCAGTTTCGTTCCCCAGTTGAATTTTTCGGCCTCACTTCCGAGCGGCTAAGATGGCGGTTCACCTCAAATAAAAGCTTCGGCCGCCATTCTTGATAAAGTTTTTCCTCATAAGCAGGCCCATCATGGAAGGAAACGTCTGAGGGAATTCCAACAAACCAACGGATATAGTGCCTTATGTCATTCGCGAGGAGTGGCTCTATCTGATCTAGACTTTTGTCCGTCTCGAAAACGTTTTTCAGTTCCTGGAGGTTGAAAACCGCCACGGAATCAGGGCTCATGCCAGTATAGGTCGGATCGTGAAGTCGCGTGAGCGTCTCCACCCAATCCATCACGCGGTTTTCCGGATACTTGTATTGAAGCTCGCTTAAGATATTTGAAAAATGCCATTCGTTTTGAAGCATCGTGCCATACTCATAGAGGGCTACAAGGAAATATCCCGCTGACATTGCTCCAACAAAAAAAGAAACTGCGGCCCCCACGTAGAACGTTTGCTGCGCGCCTTCCGAAAAAAAACGTCCAAGAACAAGGTCCGCGATCATAGCCATTCCTGCCAACATTCCGGTGGAGGCTATTTTTACAAAAAGTACGATCCCCCTCCTCTCGGAAAACCGGTCGGCTTCGTCGGCCAGCTGGGCAGCTTCCTGAAAAGAACTTACGGTGGTGTGGGCCTTTAGAAATTGACTCTGCCGCTTAAAATTCTTCCAGAGGCTCGAAAGAACGATCCGTTCCCATAAGGAGCCTTCCAGGATTTTTTTACGAATATGCTCTTCGACGGAAAAAACATTGCTCGCGGCGGAAACTTCGCCTTCCCTCACCTCGGAGCGAGAGGGAGAAGAATCTTGGAAAGTCCAGACCGAGACTTTGCTCTCGCCTGGCGCGAGGGTCAAAGGCTTGGCGGCTTGATTGCCCGAGAGGTACATGTTGCGGCCATTCGGAATAGAAAAGAGAGGCTCGACACTAAAAACTCCAGGCGCGGGCGCTTTATCAGCCGGCGGCACCCAGAGGAGAAGATAGGGAAAAGCCTTGGCTTTAAAAGTAATCTCCTTTTTTTCTCCTGTTTTTCTGTTCTGAAGCAGGACCGTAACATCTTCAGCCAGACCGCCAAGGGTCAGCTCGAGACCATACTTCAGGGGCTGCGGTGTTCTGAAATCCCACGGTGTTCCTTGAACGCTCTTCGGTTTCGCTGCAAGATCAGCAAGCGGCGTAGAATCGGTCGCCCAATATTCATCGGCCGAGATCTGGACGGTCCAGTCTTCGATATTTTCAACCTGATAAAAAGGATGATACCCTCCGCCCAGGACGGCGTCCTGCTTTCCGTGGTTGATCATCATCAGGATCGAAGTAAGCTTGCCGTTCTTGACACCATACGTCTGTTCAAATTGCACATCGCCGATAATGTCCGCGAGCGTTTTCTCGCCTTCAGTCCCGAGGGGGATCTCCGTTGACCGGATTGAAAAAGAAACCGTGTTGTCTGTCGCGAGCTCAACATGCCAGCGCACTTTATCCGTAAAGCCATGCAACTGGAGTTCTCCGCCCTTCCCGTCCGAAACTTTGCGCGTCAGAGAAGACCCGAGAACATTCACCAAATTCCCATCAAGGTCTATCATGCCGCTAACTGTGCGGCCGTTAGCCGGTAACATCAACGGAATGCCGCCTCCCGTTGCAAGACCGTTGGCCTGGCGAACCTCTTGACCGTTCTTACTCTGCCAAATGCCGGGACCCTGAATGACCGCTGCGCCGAAATCCGTGACTTTATAAGCTTTTCCGCTCGCATCCTTTATTGTGTAAACATCATACCCTTGCACATCCTCCGGCGTCCTCACTTCCGAACGCACGCTTGAGGTGGGACGAGTAGCAACTCTTACGGGTTGAAGCTGCGCGGAAACCCCCACGACGGAGGCGATGAGATTTTGAAAGCCCGTCTCGAATTCGGCTCTGTTCTCCGCGGCGCGGTCACCAAAAGAAGCGACGGCCTGACGAACGAGATCGCGGATTCGAACGAAACGGACTGCAAGCTCGCGGCGCCAAAAACGCGGCGATACGGCTTGAAAAAATGAGGGCTGCTGCGTGATCATTTCCGGAGCGATGTGAGACTTCGAGATGGCGCTGGAGCCAAAAAGTGCGCTGAGATAATTTTTCTGGGAATCGGCTGTGATCTCGCCGATCGTGGGTGTGATGCCGATATAGGAGTTGCCGGAAGACGTGATCTTTTCTTTGAACCCATCCGTGTGAAAACCACCCGTGATGATCACCGCTTTCGTCTCTTTGCACTCAGCCATAATCTCACGAGCACGACGCATCATGAAATCTTCGCGTTTGATGGCCCCAGAATAGAAATTGACCGCGCTTAGGAACAGCGCGCCAATTTCTCGGGAAACATTCACCGGGAAACGCAAGTCTTTTACCGTCTTCGTTCCCCGTTCCCCATTCCCCGTTTCACCTACGAGTCTCTCTGGCGTGATCTTTTGTGACTGCATTTCCCGGAATTCCTCACGGCTAAGTTCTAGCCGGAAAAGTTTCTTGAGCAGGCGATAGCGATGAAGAACCTCGACATGCTCCCGCTCCTCTTCTGTTTTGAGGAGACTTGCAGTCATTTTTTCCGTCAAAGTTCTGATCTCTTCCTGAAGTTTCTCGCTTTGCAGCTCACTTAAAAGAATCAGCTGTTGAAGATAAAGCCGGAAAACAGGATACGTTTCGAAGGAATAATCCTTCGGCAGGAGGTCCATGAGCTTTTCGAAAGCAAAACGTGTTTTATAAAGAGGGAGATCGCCGGCGTTTTTATGCTCGAGAAGATCCGTGATCTCCCGAAGAAGCGGCGTAGGAACTTGCCGTGCACGGAGGTCCGCCAGAAAAGCTTCCTGCTCTTTCTTGGATTTAGCCTGATCGATTTGAGCGCTGGTCTTCTGCAGGCGGAAATAACGAACAAGGACTGGCCAATTCTGTTGCGCGCTAACATTTTCCAAATCAAGCATAAGATGGCGTACCGCCGCCGTTTTCAAGAATGCCATCCAATCCTGGAGCGGCAAGTGCTCCTCTTCGAAAGAGACTTCGCGATCCAAAAAATCTCTCAAAGATTTGTTCAAAATCTGGTCTGCGGATTTCTGCCACTGACGATAAAACGACTCGAGAAAATTTTCTGAGAGTTGACGGCCCTCATAGACTTTCCGGTAAGCCTCACGATTTTCCGCGTAAGCGCCGGCGTCTTCAATACCAAACGCCTCGACCTTCCGGTCTTCGGCACGTTTCGCGGGAAACGGCAAACGCCGACCGTTTCGTTCCCCGTTACCCGTTCCGCGTTCCCCGAGAGCATCTATCAAAAACGCTTCTGCGCCAGTGAGTTCCCCAGCACGCATAAGCTTCTCGTTCACGGCCTGTTGGAGTTCGGCATTTTTGGGGAAGAAATTAAAAAGCCCGGGCTGGAGTTTATTGCCTGCGCCTTCCAGAAGGACCAATTTAACGTCGTAATTTTCGGAAAGGTGCTGAAGGATGTTCTTGATATTAGCCTGGGCATCATAATTCGCATGGGCTTCCTGGATATGAATGAGAAGAGGGGCGCCTTCAGAGCTCGGAATCCTGTCCGTAACCTTACCGAATTCCGCCGGGATCCGGAATGAGCTTTCAGAGAAAAACTTGGAGGGATTTTCAACCGTCTGGCCATAAGCGACCGGGGCAGGAGTCAGCGTGTTGGTCACAAAGAAAGTGACAACGACAACCCCTGAAAAAAATCTCTGTAACTGCTTGAAACAGCTCATGAAATGAACGTTTGTCCTTTCGGATTTTTCCAATGGAAGATTTAAAAGAAAGATAACACATCTTTCTTAAATTTCAAGGTTTTGAAAAAGGATTTATCAAGGTATGTTTAATATCATTTAAAGGAGGATCCTATTTAAGAGGATTGCTATAGATTACTATCCGCTAACCGTTTTCGAGCTTTGAAGAAAATTCATCGCAACCTATTGATTTTAAACGGGTTCTGGGCTATATATATAGGGTAATCTTCTTCAGAGCCTGGCTCTGCGGCCGGCATTTTGACACCCTAGGCGGAACGAACATGGACGTTATGCCAAAGAAAAAATACTTTGCTGTTTTTCTTTCTTTGATTATCGCTCTCACCGCAGCTCCCATTACGCTGAGATCCGAAACGCCTGTTTCCGATTCTGACGCTTCCCTTGCCCTATCGAACCTCGCAGTCCCCGAAGAAATCGGAAAGGTTCAAGAACGTTTCACCGGAACCCCTGCAACCCAGACGGGAATCGCTCCGCGAACGATCATTCAGATCCAGGATGTTCATGCGCACACCATAGCCCAGCAGAACATTGCGGCGATCCTGGAACGCCTCCGCGTAGTCTTCGGCATTGAGAAAGCCGCCATCGAGGGTGCCTGGGTTTCCACATCCTTGCCCAAAAGCCGCGCCATCCCGACCTCTCGCGAAAAACAGCTTCTCGCCGGAACCCTCCTTGATGACGATCGGATCTCAGGACCCGTCTACGCCGCGATCATGTCTCCGAAACCGATCACGCTTATTGGGATTGAAGACGAACCGTCCTATGAAAAAAACAGGGCTCTTTTTCTAGCTCATCTCGGAAAATCAAAAGAGATTGATGAAAAGCTCAAGATTTATGGCACCTCACTCCAAAAGTCCCAAGAAGCTACCTGGGGGCCGGAACTTTTGGCCTTTGGGACCGCATTCCGGAAATTCCGAGAGCTTCCGGACCTTGGAAAATTCTTTCCAGTCCTTCTGACAACCGCCGAGACCCAAGGGGTGGATACGTCGGACCTTCCTCAGATTAGCCTGTTGCAAAACATCATGGCTTTGGAGAAATTTTTTCAGAAGGAGCCACTAGAGCAAGAGGTGAGGAACCTGATGCGAGAATACAAGAACACGCCTTGGACGCTCGAAGAACTGATTCGCGGAGGCAAGATTCCGGCCGAAAAACTCGGTTTTTACCCTGAGATTAAAAAATTGATGCACCTCTTACAGCTGCGCGATCAAATCTCTCTGCGTGACCTGACGACCCAGATCGAAACTTTGACGAGCCGTATTCTTGGAAAACTTGTCCGAACACCTGAAGAAAAAGCTCTCTGGGACAAAACAGAGCGGCTCTGTCTCGCACAACGCATTCTTTTGCTACAAGCGTCACCCGATGACATAAAGGCCTATGAAAACGAAAAGCTTGCCCTAGAGTCTGAGCTTGCCGGCGCCGGTCTTTCGGAACCGCTTTCCATATCGCTCGCTTTTTACGAGGTCGTTAAAAGCCGTGATGAGATCTTCTTTAACAAGCTCATGAATGACCCTTCTCTGTCCGGGGATATCGCGATCGTCACGGGCGGCTTCCACACAGACGGACTCTCTCAGCGCTTCCGGGATGCGGGCATTTCTTATATCACAATCACTCCCGAACTTGGCGCTACCCCGATCAATGAAAAGCTCTACAACGAGCGCATGACGGAGAAAACGCTGGGTGAAGGGATTAGGATGAAGGATGCTGGAAAACAAAGAGCAAAAGATTTGGCGTCATCCCCCATCCTTCCTCCTACATCCTCGACTTTGTCAGAGCTTCGGAATGCTATCGCGTGGATTGATGATCGATTTCCAGAAAGCTATGAGATGTTATTGCAAACTCGTGATGTCCGAGAGGCCAAAAAATCTTTTCTGGGGAGTGCGGTCGTCGTATCACGGCCCGCCAAGATCTCTCACCTGTCCCGAGAAGGAAGACTCTCTCCAGAACCTAAAAAGGGAACCTCTGTTAATGCCTCGGACTTACGCGTCAGTGACTTTATGGCAAAACCCCGCTCAGAGCAGTTAGAAACAGTCCGTGGCTGGCTGGCGCAGGGTCCTGAACGACGGGAAAAAGCGATGCTGGTTTCTTCGGTCGGCATTCTCGCCAAGATGCTTTCTGAAGGAAAAACCGCACGGCTTTTAGAAGAAGCGTTGCAAAACGGCGACATCATTGCGCTTGCCCAGGATGTCCCGATCACAGAAATGCCGGAGATCTTTTCTTCTAGGCGGGAGATCGACCGGTTTGAGGCCAAGGATATCCCTACATTGATCGAAGCTACCCCGCGCTTCCAGAGGCTCGCCAAAAAGCATCCTTTCGCGATCATGGAGAATGGCCGTACGGCCGGGAATTATGTCGTGCTGCCGGAAAAACCTGTTTCTCTCGTCCTTTTCCGGATCATCACGCTGAATCCCAGTCTTTATCAAGCCGCCAAAGACCCCGCCTTCCTGGCATTGCTCGAGGATCTTGCAGCTGAAATTCTGTCCAAAGGGCTCTCTGGAAAAGCCGCTTAACAGCTCGGGAAACGGCTAACGAAGAGCGCAAACTTAAAATGTTTTTTTACCCGTTCCATGTTCCCGGCTTTCCGAAAAAAGTAGAGTCTATTTTTTTTCGGAAAGGTCCTTCCAATTCGCGAGCGTGCTCTCGAAGCTTTGATCAAGAATATTTCGGACCTTCTCTTCTCCGAGAAGCATACCCGCGATCCCGAGGTCCCAGGAGACTTCGACCGAGACTTCCACGCCCTCCGGTTTCTCAGAAAAGTGATGGGTTCTCGTCATTGATCCGTTCATAGGCAATTTACTTTGGATGACTGCTTTCTTCATAGGATCCCAAACGGTTATTTCCTGTTCGACTTCGATGTGTTGGCGATCCAAAACACAGCTTTCGTGCCAGCACAGACCTTTCCCCTTACGAATCGTCCCGGTCCGTTCGCTTTCTTTGACGCCGTCCACCCATTCGGACATACGGGTCACATCGCCAAGAATGCTCCAAACTTTCTCGAGTGAAGCGTTGATCAAAACCTTTTTTGAAAGATTTCCCATGGATCATGAACCTTTAAACTGATGGAGCCTTTCCCGTAAACATCTGTTTTACGGGTTCTTTGATGAGGGTGACAATCGTAAAAATCCCTAGCAGCGTTCCGAGAGGGACCATCATAATCTGAACCGCTGCGACCGCGATACAAAAAGTCCAGTTTTTGCACCGCGCGAGTTTTCTTCCTGCCAGGAAAACACAAAAGGCAGTACCCCAGCCCAATAAGATAATAAAGGAGCCTACCAGCAAAAAAAGCCAACCTACGAACACCGGCGGCGGGGTGCCCCCTCCTGAAGCCGGAAGCTTCCCCATCAAAACAGCAATCCCAAGCGCCACATGTACAAGAGGAAAGCATGAAAAAAGCGCTATCAGACCACCTAAAACATAATGCAGTTTGGAAAGAAGGCCGAGTCGTTTCAGATCTTCATCCATAAAACCTCCTATTTTAATTCTATGGCAACAGGTGCATGATCGGAGCCAACAACGTCTCTTAGAATCGTCGCACTTTTGACTTGAGGCGCCAAGTCTTTTGTCACAAAATGATAGTCGATCCGCCAACCAACATTCCGGTCGCGGGCGCCAGACTTCATATCCCACCAACTATAATGCCCGGGTTCTTTATGGAACTCCCGGAAAATATCCACCTGGCCGTCCGCGATCCATTTATCAAGCCACGCGCACTCGATGGGTAGAAATCCCGAGGTGTCTTCATTTTCTTTGGGCCGCGCAAGATCGATCTCTTTGTGCGCTGTGTTGTAATCGCCAGAAATAACAACCTTTTTCCCCTGGGCTTTAAGCATTTTTGTGTATTTTAAAGTCTCCGCATAAAAATCCATTTTATACTGCAGCCGCTCATCGCTCATTTTTCCGTTCGGGAAATAAATGTTAAGAAAAACGAACCCCGGATATTCAGCAATGAGAACGCGTCCTTCTTCATCAAATTTCTTGATGCCGAACCCTCGCTTCACGCTTAGCGGCTTTTCTTTCGTAAAGATCGCAACGCCGCTGTAACCCTTTTTAACCGTGGACCATGCCCAGTAAGTTTCGTAACCGGCGGGATGCATCAAGAAGGCATCGAGCTGATCCGGATGCGCCTTGGTCTCCTGAACTCCTAGGATATCCGGCTTTTCCCTCTCGAGCCACTCCAAGAAACCTTTTTTCTGGATGGCGCGAATTCCGTTAACGTTCCACGATAAGATCTTCATTTTTTTTCTAATTGAAGGAGCTGAAAAATTTCCAGACTTCTTCGGCGGCATCGATGTCCCGGCTGGTGCGGCCGATGCGTTTCTCTCGAAGGTATTGCCACCCCCCGGGCCAAGCGTGACCACCCCCAAGGATCTTATAAAAAACAACGGGGACACCGCTGGTGCATTGGTCGTAGGTGTATTCTGTAACACGCGTTCCGTCCGTTGGATCTTTGTCGGGAAACTCCAAGATCTTGGGAGCATCCTTACATCCATTCTTGGCAAGCCAGACCTGCAAAGTCTTACCCGTTGAAACGACTTTGCCGTGGGTCTGGCCAAAAACTTTAACCACACCTCCGTTATAAGGAACGATCGGGTCTTCGGTTCCGTTCATGAGAAGGAGCCCGGATTTCGCGGGCTTTTCTTCCGAACACATATCCACTAAATTTTCAGGTATCGAAGCTGTTAACACTCCTATGGCCCGGATCTTATCCGGCATCTCGCACCCCAACCGAAGAGACATCAAGCCTCCGTTTGATATGCCCGTTGAAAAAACTTTCTTGGGATCGATCGGGTATTTTTTCCCGAGTTCTGCGATGAGCGCTTTAAAAAATCCAACATCGTCGATATTGTGCTCGCGCGCATACCCTTTCCTGTTGGCCCCGCCTTCATTCCAGCTTTTCCCGAGCCCTTGCGGATACACCGCAAAAAAACCATCCCGATCTGCAAGATGGTTAAAGGTCTCGTGAGTGAGTTTGTATTGCCCCCGCATGGTCCCGCCGCCGCCATGAAGGACCAACACGAGCGGCCTTGCTTTCATCGCTTGGTAGCCTGGCGGAACATGGACAATGTACTCTCTCACAACCCCGTCGTGGGTAAGTTGCGAGACAATATCCCTGTCGGACAGTTGCACCTTTGAGGCCATACCAATCATTAAAAAAAAGATCCCCATTAAAATAAAATCGGTTCGCTTCATAAGGAGCCTCGCAAAAAGAGTGGCGGAAAAGTGGCTTTTATTTTGATAAAATTTCTTGGGCACGTTCAGGTTGGTCGGTCCGGATCACAAGACAACCGCATTCTTGGTTGGGCGTCGCGGTGCAGTAGGCATAAGCGATATTAATATCCGCCTCAGCCAAACTTTGACAGATGCGCGCGAGGGTGCCTGCTTTATTGTCAATCTCTACGACCACCACATCCTGCTCCATGACATAAAGCTCTTCTTGTTCAAGAAGAAGGGTCGCTTTGGTGGGATGGTCAACAATGAAGCGTACGACAGCATTATCCACGGTGTCGTGAACCGCCATCGCAAGGATATTGACTCCCGCCTCAGAAAGAATCGAGCAGGTGCGCGCCATAATGCCGGGACGATTCGGAAGGAACACGGAAAGCTGTTTTTGTACGGCCATAGATTTTCCCCTGTGACTGAAGAAAATACTAACACGCTTCGTCCTGCCTGACAAATCCTTTGCCGAAAACAAAAAGTCCGTACCTGAATGAACAGATACGGGCTTTGATAATAAATCCCGGCAGGTTACCCTGATCTTTATTAATTTTTTGAAATCAGGATTTCTGTCTAAAGACTATAAATAAAAAACGCGCACCCACTTTCATGGATGCGCGTTTTTGATAATAAATCCCGGCAGTTTGCTACTCTCCCAACGAATTGCTCCGTTAGTACCATCGCCGGTAGAGGGCTTAACTTCCGTATTCGGAATGGGAACGGGTGTTGCCCCTCTCCTATGGCCACCG
>Ga0114951_10002239_pt1 | contig 22202 bp, 20 predicted proteins | sample AM7aDNAmetaG_FD_88677 | JGI IMG/M metagenome (GOLD analysis project Ga0114951, IMG submission 88677) | Freshwater microbial communities from Finland to study Microbial Dark Matter (Phase II) - AM7a DNA metaG | ecosystem: Environmental > Aquatic > Freshwater > Lake | place: Finland: Lake Alinen... | reverse complement strand
GGTCATGATGGTGGTAACCGTTGCCATCAGCACCACCGCCTCGCGAACAAAGGCGTAGGGATATGAGAAGACCGTATCCGCTTCCTCTTCAGGCGTTATCGTTTCAAAGATGGGCTTGCCGGTAACCACTTCCATCAGCCCATAGGTCTTGTCCTTTGACGCCGTGGCGACACTCAGGGCAACCGCCTCTGCCGGCGCCCCGATTGTAACCAGCTTTTCGGCCTTTTCGGGTGTCAACTTCCATACCGGCCGCGAAAGCCCGCCATCCTTGCGAACCCGCCAGAAATGAACAATGGTCATCAGGATGATCAGGGACGGAAGCACGGCTACGTGCAGAACGTAGAAGCGGAGCAGCGCAGCCTCTCCCACACTGTGACCGCCGAGCAGAAGCTCACGCAACTGCCCGCCAATGAGTGGAGCATAACTGCCGATGTTGGTTCCCACCGTGATGGCCCAGTAAGCCAGCTGATCCCACGGCAGCAGATAGCCCGTAAATGAAAGCCCCAGCGTAAGCAGGAGCAGCAGCACGCCCACAACCCAGTTGAACTGACGCGGTTTCTTGTACGAGCCGGTGTAAAACACCCGGCACATATGAAGAAATACACACACCACCATGCCATGCGCCGCCCAGCGATGCATGTTGCGCAGGAACGGGCCCATGAAGACGACGAACTGCAGATCCTTCATGTCCTGGTAAGCCTGCGGCGGGAAAGGCCTGTAATAGCACATGAGTGCTATGCCCGTGGTCAGCAGGATGAGAAAGAGAAAAAACGTAATAAAGCCCAGGTAAAAAGTATGCTTGAACCTGAGATTTTCCTTCTTCACTTTGGCCGGATGAATATGCAGCCACACGTTGAGAAAGACCAATTCGGACTTTCCCTTGTCGGTGGACAGCGGATCCCGCCGCACGATCGATTGCCAGATTTCGCGAATCAGATTCATCGTTACACCACCAACCGGTAGCTTGAAGGTACTGTCTTGTCCTTATCGACGCGGAGTTGTCCATCGCGAGCCAGGGTAACCTCAAACCAATTGAGCGGCCGCGGAGCCGGACCGTGCAGCACCGAGCCATCGGCTCCGAATTCGCTGCCGTGACATGGGCAATGAAAGCGCTGATCGCTTTGAAAATGCGCGACCGTGCAACCCAGGTGTGTGCAGACCGCACTTGCCACGGCAAACCCCTTGTCCCGATCGCGAAATACAAAGATCTTTTCGTCCGCCAAAAATGCCGGCGGGCCAAAAGGAAAGTCAGCGGGGTTACCGATTTTGAAGGATTGTGGCGGCTCATAAAAGACGCTTGGCACCAGGAACCGGCACACAGCTCCCAAACTAACTGCGACCGCCGAACAGAGTGCGGCCAGGCCCACGGTTCCCCAACTGAGAAACGCTCGTCGATTCATTCTCAAGCTCCCCTATTCAAAGACTTCCCGCTCTTGCTGCTCCAGGGCTTCCATGGTGATGGCCTGGGTTGGGCAACGCTGGGCGCAGAGGCCGCAGCGAATGCACTTCTCTTCGTTCTTGATAATGGCCCCAGCCTGGCCCGCTTTGAGTTCGACGGCAGGCACTCCATAGCGATGTTGAATCAAGGCATCGTAGCGGGCATCGCCGCTCACCTGCACCAGATCCACTAAGCGCAGGCAGTTCTCCGGGCATACGTCCACACAGCCGGCGCACAGAATACACTTCGACCCATCGAAGATTGTGTTCACCTGGCAGTTGAGGCAGCGCTTCCCTTCGGCGCGACCCTGCTCCTCGCCAAATCCCAATTCCACTTCGGCGATGCCGATCCGCCGGTTGGCAGCCAGTACAGGCATCGTCTGCCGCGGTGTCGTGAGAAAGCCTCGAGGCATCTCCCAGTCAGGCAGAATGCGGAAGCGGCTAAGTACGGTCTTCTTCGTTTTGCCGCTGAGAAACACATGAATGGACCGTGCCGACTTGTGTCCGTTGGCCACAGCTTCAACCAGAATGCGCGGGCCGAAGGCCACGTCGCCACCGGCAAAAACGCCGGGAGCCGTAGTCATCAGGTTCTCGTCGATCTTGAGAATTCCACGCGGCGTCACCTGCACTCCCTCTTCACCGCTGAGGAACGAAAGGTCAGCCTGCTGGCCGATGGCCAGAATCACACTGTCGCACGGAATGATCTTTTCTTCGTCACTGAATGCAGGGTTGAAGCGGCCATTCTCATCGAATACGGTGAGGCAGCGGCGAACTTTGAGACCTGTGACAACGCCATTCTCGCCGACAATCTCCTTGGGGCCCCACCCGTTTTCCACCGAAATACCTTCGTGTTCGGCCTCGTCCACTTCGCCTTTCCAGGCAGGCATCTGCGCACGCGACTCGAGGCTGACCAGTTCCACTTCTTCCGCGCCTGAGCGCAAAGCCATACGGGCTGCGTCGAATGCCGGTTGCATGCCCTTGGCATCTTCATCCTGTTCCGCAAAATCTACTGATTCATGCACCAGGCGAACAGCCGCACGCGCCACGTCGATGGCCACGTTGCCGCCGCCAACCACAACCACTCGCTTGCCCAGTTCAATCTCGAAGCCGAGGTTGACGTTGATCAGGAAATCGATCCCGTTGTAGACACCGGCCAGATGCGCTCCCGGTATGTTCAGTTCGCGGCCCTTGTTCAACCCGGTGGCCAGCAGAACAGCGTCGAACTTCGATCGCAGTTCAGCAAAAGAGATGTCGCGACCCAGTGTCACGCGAGTGTGCAGCGTGACGCCCATCGCCAGAATATTATCCACTTCCATCTTGATAATTTCCCGCGGCAGGCGAAACTGCGGGATGCCAAGGTAGAGCATTCCGCCCGGAACCGGAGCGGACTCAAAAACTTCAACCGTATAGCCCAGCAATGCCAGATCATGAGCGCAGGTAAGGCCGCAAACGCCGGCCCCCACAATTGCAATGCTCTTGCCGCGCTTCACGGGCGGAGGCAGCTTCTTCCGTGCCGGATCGTGCCCCGTGCCCAGGTTGTGGCGATCGGTAGCGTAGCGCTTCAATGCGCAGATGGCGATCGGTTCGTCGATCTTTCCGCGTCGGCAGTTATCCTCGCAGGGATGCGCGCAGATGCGGCCCAGTACGTATGCGAAAGGATTAGGCGCTCGCGCAAGCAGGTACGCCTCCTCGTCCTTCGATATTCCAATGGCCTGAACGTAGCGCCCGCATTCTGTATGGATCGGACAGGCAGCACGGCAAGGAATGTTCTTGTCGAAATATTCCTGGTCCGGGACCGTGATGGAATAGCGCATGCGTCCCCCCACTCTGGCAAATTGTCTAGATTTGCTTCAATCGATAATCGGTACTTGTGAGCATCAGCCTGTTCAAAAGTGACCCGGCGAACGATCGTTCAGTTCGCCGGACGGGAAACGAATGTGCCTATCTGGCAGACAAGGCAAATCTCGCCACGAAGAAACCTCAGTGCTGCTGAGCCTTCAGCTTTTCAATCTCTTCGTCGCTCAGTGCCTTGGAGAACGCCGAAGGATTTTTGTCCTTGCGGTTTTCCTGGTCATAAGCGAGGAACTCATAAATCGCCTTCCCTTGCGAATCGCTGATACCCGAGTTGGGCTTGTGCATCATGCGCTTCACATAGCGGCTCCACTCCGGCGCGGTCATGGTGGTGTTGATAGGCCGCGCGATCGTGTGGCACTTCGCGCATTTGTCCGCGAAGACCTTATATCCCTTCTGCTGGTCGGCGGGATAGCTTGATACGTTGATCTTGTCGGGCCCCTTATCTTGCGGGAGCGTAACGTTGCTGCTTTGCGCCGCAAGAAACAGCGGCATGGAAAGACCGACGACGGCGATGATGCGAATTGCCTTGTGCATTTTCCAGTCTCCTTTTACCACATGAATCGAAAATCAAGTTTGAACAGCTTGTCGGTCGTACCCAGAAGGGCGAGCGGATCTCCATCGTGTTCCTGATTGTAGGAGGCACGCACCACCACGTTGCCCAACGGCGTAAGCGCGTGTTCTGCACCGATGCCCCAGGCCCGTGTGTGCATGTTTGGTTGGGGCGTGATGCTGGCTGTCCCGCGATCGACGCGCGCCATGATCACCGTTCCGGTCTTCAGGTAGTAGTCCGCCTCGCCGCGGAAGGTATTTGCGGTGTAGTGCTGCATGGGCGCGCCCTGCTCCCACTGCCAGTCATCCTGGCCGTGAATGAAACCGCCGAGTAGATCCAGTTTGTCAAAGAACAGGTAGTTGCCGAAGACGCCGGTGCGATAGAAGGTGGGGCGGAAAGTGAACTCATTGTCTGCCCCCGCATTCTGAACCTGGTCCTTTGACCCGCGGTAGAACATCGCCGTGACGCCACCATCGGGACCAAACCAGTAGTCGGCGTCAGCCCAGACGTCCTTGGAGTTCTTGGTCGAAGCGTTCAGGATTGCGTCACCATTGGCGTCCAATCCGTTGGTAACCTTGGCTGAGACAGCAAATATGTTCTTGAAGTAGTTCGAGGCCCAGGTGTAGCCCACATCCACGCCCACCGGGTGCTGATCGAGCGAGAAGCCTATGGGGTCACCCGCGGTAAGCGTGTAGGCGGGATCAGGAAACAGGTTATAGAACATGGCTGCCCGTGTTCCCTCGCCCTCCTGCATATGAATCTCGCCGCCCTTGACGAAGTAGCTGCTATTGGCCTTGCCGCCTGTCCAGACGCCGAAGCCCTGCTCCAGGCCGTTGCCGCCATCCTGATACATCTCATAGTGGCCGAAGTAAGAGAAGCCAGAATCCGGTACAGCCCCGGCGACAAAGAACGCGGCCTCATCCAGATTGAAGCTGGAGGTGGTTGAAGTGGCCGTCGGTGGCGTGTCACCGGTTTCCGCTATGTTCTTGTCGTCGGTGACGCTGGCCTGGAAGAGAATCGCAAATGAGTTTGTGAGGCTGAACTTGATGTCTTTGTCGAGCGCGCTGATCTTGGGCGCAGGCTTGGTTCCGTCCATCTCGTCCGGCGGCATGCGGTAGCCGAGACGCTTGAACATATAGCCGTTCTTGTTCAGCGCTGGCGGAATCGTGTGGCAGGTGTAACACTTCACACCGTATTTACGGGCAAAGGCTGGAATTGCGTGCCCTGGCTGGGGCATCAGCAGGATTAAGCCGAGCACGAACAGAATGACTTTTGCGCCTGGTATCCAAAGTTTCATGTGCGAGAACTCCTGCCTCGTTATCAAGCAATCGAGGAACCAAAGTGTGCTTCCTTTGCAATCAATCACTTGCCCGCGTACAGGTTAGAACCTGGGGATTTCATTCCCCAAGTTCAATGCCATCATGGGGAATGGATTCCCCATGATGCTGGTCTCTTTCTCGTCTCAGGAGGCTATAAAACGTCTTGCGATCCACTCCAGCCTCGCGCGCGGCCGCACTTACATTTCCGCTGCAGCGGGCCAGGACAGCTTGCGCATAGGACTTCTCAAAGCAGGCTAGATGCTGCTCTCTGGCGTCTTTCCATGGCAGGGTTGAGAGGCTGCTGACCGCCTCCACCTGCGGGAAGTCCTCTTCAAGATCTTCCGGTTCCAGCACCCCGCCCGGATGAAGTGCCGTCAGCCTCTCGACCACGTTCTTGAGTTGGCGTACATTGCCCGGCCACCGCTGGCCCATAAGCGCATCATAGAATCGCGGCGAACCCGACAAGCTCTTGCCATAGCGCCGCGAAAACCGTTCCAGAAAAAAGCGCGCCAGATGCGGGATGTCCTCCCGCCGGTCCCGCAGTGGCGGCAGTTTCACCGTCACCACGCTCAGCCGATAGTAGAGTTCCTCTCGAAAGGTTCCAGCCTTGATCTTGGCCAAAAGGTCCTGGTTGGTCGCGCACAGAATACGGCACTCCACGCGCACCGGCGTTAGTCCGCCCAGGCGCCGCAAAACACGCTCCTCAACAAAGCGAAACAGGCGCGTTTGCAGTTCAACACCCAAATCTCCGATTTCGTCCAGAAACAACGTACCGCCATCCGCCGATTCGATGAGTCCCTTTTTGGTTCGCTCCGCCCCGGTGAATGCGCCGCGCTCGTAGCCGAATAGCTCGCTTTCGATCAGAGACCCGGGCATGGCGCTGCACTCCACAGGAACGAAAGGCCCATCCTTGCGCCGGCTCTGGTCATGAATGAAGCGGGCGGTCACTTCCTTGCCGGTTCCGCTCTCGCCCAGGATCATCACCGTAGCGTCAGTTGCCGCCGCACGCCTGCATTTTTCCACCTGGTCAAGCATGGCCGTGCTGCGGCTTTGTGCCGCATCGGCTTCTCCGAGCGCCTCGAGCCTGCCCTTAAGCTCCTCGACCTGGTGCTCAAGTCGCGCATGGGAGAGCGCCCGCTTTACAACCAGCAACAGGTCTTCGCGCTTGAAGGGCTTTTGCAGATAATCGAAGGCGCCATCGCGCATGGCCAGTACCGCGCTCTCCACTGAGCCGAAGGCAGTGAGAAAGACGATAGGAAGCCCCGGATGGACTTCATGCAGACGGGCAAAGACTTCTTCGCCGGACATGCCCGGCATGCGCACATCCAGCAATACCAGGTCGGGGGGGTTCGCCAGGCATTCAGCCAGGCCCTTGACGGGATCTACGCAAACGGACACGTTGACGCCGGGGGAGCGCAACATGCGCTGGATGTTTTCTCCCAGCGCCGCTTCGTCGTCAATCACCAGAATACGGCTCACTCAGATGCTCCTCCGGCAAACCAGTGGTACGGCTGGCCGCGCGTAAATCGTGCTGGTGGCAACTCGACGACAAAACTGGCCCCGCCTCCGTCCCGGACCTCATAGCGGATGCGGCCATCATACATATCCAGCAAGCTGGCCGCCAGAAACAGTCCCAGCCCTAGCCGTTCCCGTCCCGAACTGTGTGATATGAACGGCTCAAACAGATGCTCTCGAATGTCCTCAGGAACGCCCGGCCCGTTGTCTTCAATCCGAACCACTACTCTTACCCCGGCCGTGCGATAGGGTTCAAGGCGTACCCAGATCACGCCCTCCTCTTGTCCCTTCAATGCCTCCAGCGCATTGCTCAGCAAGCCTCGAACTACTTCGCCGATCACATGTTCAGGCACGTCCACCAGCGGGGCTTCGGCAATCTCTTCTATCAGGCTCACAGCGTGACTCTTAGCCGTTGGACGTAGAGCAGCAAGCGCTTCTTCCAGAGCCTGCTGCGGAATCGATGCCTCAAAGACCTCTCCGCCACGTTCGCGCCGCAAGGCCTGCAGCAGCGTTCGGGCAATGTTGCCCATATAGCGCGTCTCTTTGAGCATCTGGTCCAGATCAACGCACAGGGCGGCATCCTCTTTGCGCTCGTCGAGCAGCACCTCGATCCGGCCCGCCACTATCGCCAGCGGATTATTGAACTCGTGCATGAAGCCTGCGGTGAACTGGCCCAGAAGCGTAAGTTGGTGGCTCAGGCGTGCCTGCCGGTCGGCGGCCTGCAACTCCTCGCGCAGGCGGGCCGTGCGAAAGCGGACCGTATCGAGTTGCAATTTCAGTTGCTCGGTGTTTTCCTCGGCCCTGGCCGCACGCGAAAGCAGGCGATTCCTCTGCCTGCTCATGAAAAGCAGAGTAGGAATAGGCGCAATAATGACGGCAAAAAGGAAGATCAGGGTTCTGGCCGGTCCAGAGGCAGGCAGAATCCAGAAGGCAATACCCAGCAAGGGCAAAGCCCATGCCCCGCTTGCCCAAAGCACAATGCGCCCCCCCGCTCGGGCGGGATTAGGGTCTCCGACTTTCATTTGCTGTGCTGTCATACCGCTCAAGTGTAGTACTTCGAGCGGATTGGGCAACAACCAGACACCGACCCGGTTGCACGCGCCAGAAGATTCAGGATCTACTTCGCCCGGTCAACCAAATGCGCACCATGTGGGTCTCAATCGCGGCCTCACTACCCCTGCACGACCTGAGTGTAATAGTGCTGCGTGATTTTTCTTCCCGATGCACCATATCTTGGCGCATGCCAGATGCCCAACTTATGCCCAACAAAATCAGCAGTGGTGGCCAGCACTCCCAGGCCGTACTGCACGCTGCGCCTGAAGTTGATGGAAGAGGCTTCTTCAAAGTACTTGGTCGGACACGAGATTTCACCTATTTGAAAGCCGAACATGACGGCCTGAGCGATCATCTGGTTGTCGAAGACGAAATCATCAGAGTTCTCGAGCAGCGGAAGAGTCTCCAGCAACTCTCGTGAGAACGCCCGAAACCCGGTGTGGTACTCCGACAGCTTTACACCGAGAAACACATTTTGAAACGCCGTAAGCAGCCGGTTGGCTACGTATTTGTAGAACGGCATTCCGCCCTTCAGCGCGCCAGCCCCCAGGATGCGTGATCCGAGGACCATGTCATAGACTCCACTGGCGACCATGCCTGCCATTGCGGGAACCAGCGACGGCGTGTACTGGTAATCGGGATGCACCATGACTACAATGTCCGCCCCTGCGGCCAACGCCTCGCGGTAGCAGGTTTGCTGGTTTCGCCCGTAGCCGTAGTTGGCGTCGTGAATGAATGTCAGTACACCGAGTTTCTTTGAGAGAGCCGCGGTCTGATCCTTGCTGGAATCGTCCACGAGAATCTTGATGTCCACCACGTCGGACAATTCCCGGACCGTCTTCTCGAGCGTCTTTTCGGCGTTGTAGGCCGGCATCACAACCGCAATTCGTTTTCCGTTGATCATGGTACTAACTCCTGACAAGGCTCATTCATGTACTAAACTCGCAACCGAATTACCGCAAGGCCAGGGCCGGCTGCTGCGCGGCCGAAATGGGCGTTACTGTCGCCGGCGTCGCATCCGGCTCCACCAGCCAGACCTTGCGCTCCGGGTAGTAATGCATTAACTCCAAATTATTGGCTGAATCCATCTCTCTTGCCCATACGACTTTGGAACCATCGATGTCGGCAACGTTGTAGACCCACTCCTCCAGCGGATTGTGCTCGGCTGAATAGCGAACAAGCACCAATTGGCTTCCGGGGAGCTGTTCCAGGCGGGCTTCCATCTGCGCCCGCTCCTCGCCAAAATGTTCCGGGCCATACCACATGCCCGACCATTTTGCCGCCGGCCATTCGCCCACCTGCAGATTGAGCGGGGTGGCAAATAGCCTGAGCCCCGCCATTACGAAGCAGACTATGACCGTAAGCCGCACCAGCGCACCGCCGACGGGTTTACCCTCGGGACTCCATAGCCGGAGGTGGCGCATGGCCTGCAATCCGATCGCATAAAACACGGCCGTGAACGGCGCCAGGTAATGAGGAATAAGGAAGATCTCGATCACCATCCCGGCCATCAACACCAGAAGGCAGAGGACAAGAAAGCGGATGCGTCGATCAAGCAGCGCCCTGCGGAACATAATGAGGGGAAGCAACAGCGCGATGCCCGCAAAAAACCGGATCGTTATCATCGACTTCATCAGAAGCGTTGGAATGAACTTCGACCAGCTATGAGTTTTGGTGAAGGCCTTGAGTTCGCTTTCGTAATAGAACTTCCTCATCGCCTCATGCCGATAATGCGGCTCAGGACGCGCCTTCTGCCAAACAAAATAGGGTGCCATGGCGTATGCAGCGCGATTCACCGTGTAGGGCAGAGTCGTGGGGCTGCCAAAGGCGCGATAGTTGTAATAGCCGAACCATGCGAGTGCCGCAACAACCAACGCCAACGGAGCAGCAGCTCGCCTCAGCAATATCGCTGGACTCGGCCGGCCCTTTCCGTAAATCGCCCAATGCCCCAGAACGGCCGCCACCGGCAGACATAGCAACATGCCTTCGTAGGGGCGCGTGAGTGCGAGAAGAATGATGCCCGCCGCCATCAGCAGGCCATAGCGAAACCGTGCAGTCTTCATCAGGCGCGGCAGCGCACCCAGCACCAGCGCCCCACCTAGGCCCGTAATGAGCCCCGCGCCGGTGTAGGTGTTAATCCAATAGCTGAAGAGGCCCAGGCGCAATATCGCCAGAACGCCACCAAGCAGCGCCCAGGTTGGAGGCAGCCACGCCTGCAGCATCCAGCAAACAGCCGCGCACATGAGCGCGCTCACGCACAGAATCCCGAACCACGGACTGCCGAATAGCACCTTGCCGGCCGCCATCACCAATCCCTGCGCCGGAAAGTACATGGACATGTAGGTCGGCTGCATGGTGATGTGAATGCTCTCGAAGTGGGTCCACATCACGGGCGTCGGATTGGTCAAGCGGCCATGCGCAAAAGTGTCGGCCGCCAACAGATTGCTAAAATCGTCGGGGGCGAAAGGGAGTGGAACCGGGAAAAGAGGGAGAATCGCAAGGCGCAGCAGAAATGCGGTCAAACCCACTGAAGCGACCGCCCAGCCCTGGCTGCGCGCCAGCCGTCCAAACAAGTTCTCGATCCGCGTGAACCAGGCGATGCCAAGCCGGGGCCAGGCAAACGCCGTCGCGATCGCAATCGCTGTCAGGCAGCCTTCAATCAGCAGAAGTGACGAGTCGTTTTGTGACGCGGAAGGCAGAAGCATGACGACTCTTATTCCGTGACCAAGTTGAGAGCCCCTCGCCAATAGTCAAGCAGACGAGACCGTGTCCCAGCCTGGTTCAAGGCGCGATATGCAGACCGAGTCGGCATCCCTGCCATCTGAACACGAGTAGAACAATAGGGGAGAGTACGTGTCGGCAATTGCCTTGCCCCACGCAGCTCTCCCGCAAAACGACGAATCCATTTGACTGCGCCCCCCTGACATCTTGGTGTGGGACTAGGTGATATTAGAGCTCAAGGCTGTACTGATGTTCACGAAAGCAGTGTTGATGCCACTGGCTAGCGACTGCATGCCGGCAGTGGCGCCGAAGGCTATCAAGGCTACAACAAGTGCGTATTCGACGAGATCCTGACCTTCCACACCTTTGGCTAGTTCCCTAAACTTCACAGACAATTTGATAAGAAGGCATTCCATTGAGTTCTCTCCGTGCTACTTGCCGGTCCAGTATTCGGATCAGATGTCGGAGCTTCCTGCTGCTTCTGAGCTCGTCAGGCTCGCAACCCTTCAATGAGTCTTTAAAATCCAGGCTGCAAAAAGCTATTTGGTTGTGATTTGAAAGAGATCTGACCTCTTGCGGCGAGAGAAAGTAGTAGCGCCAACCATGGCGTACTTTTTCTCTCCCGCAAAAGAGCTGAGGTGCTGGGCTTTTTGGTTCTTGGCCTTGTTTGGCCGGAAACTACGTGATGTTGGTGCTAAGTGCTGTGCTGATGTTGGTAAACGCGGTGTTGATGCCGGTGGCAAGAGACTTCATGCCGGCGGTGGCGCCAAAAGCGATCAGAGCGACGACCAAGGCATACTCAACCAGATCCTGACCCTCTTCGCGGCTCGCCAGATCTTGGAACTTCACATAAAGCTTGATAAGCAGATCGTTCATTGTGTTTTCTCCGTACTTCGATTTCCCAGCCTCAGCCGGGGCACCCTCCATGTTGCAACTACCGTGCCACTCCGGGAGAAATATTTCCTTCCTTTAGAATCAACAACTTGTAAATTTCAATTGAAATGCATCGCGGATGGTACTGTAAACGGCTGTTTACAGGCGGCGCCGAATTCACCGGCCTCGTATACATGACCCGTAAGTTTGTTACCGCGAAGCCCGCCAGCGATTACCGAAAACTGGGAGAAGAACCAGATCCCCTGGCAGAAAGTAAAATAGCCTCCATGGCAAGCAGTACGGATTCTCCCGCAGCCCAGCAGGAACGCGATTTCGCGGCACTATCCATCGCTGCTGCCGGCGGATTGGCGATCGCTCTCACGGCTTTGTTTCTTTGCGTTGTGCCGCTTGCCGGCAACATAGCCGGCGCCCACGATTTTGTTGTCTATTGGGCCACCGGGCAGCAACTTGTCCACCACGCCAATCCATACGATGCCGATGCCATGATGCGGATTGAGCGCTCCTCGGGGCTTGCACCGGGATACGGCGTTCTCTTCATGCGCAATCCTCCCTGGGCTCTGTCGCTTGCATTCCCGCTTGGACTCATGAGCCTCCGGACTGGAGCGCTTCTGTGGTCCCTGGCCCTGGTCGCCTGCCTGGCGGCTTCGGTGCGGGCGCTGTGGCTTCTGAACGGCCGCCCCGGAAACCGCCTCCACTGGATCGCACTTTCTTTTGCACCGGCCCTGATTTGCCTATTCGTCGGACAAACCTCGCTCTTTGCGCTCTTCGGGTTGGTTCTGTTTCTGCGCCTGCATCGCCCGCACCCATTCATGGCCGGACTGTCTCTCTGGCTCTGTGCGCTCAAGCCTCACCTGTTTCTTCCATTCGGGGTGGTTCTGCTAACCTGGGTCGTCGTTTCCCGCAGCTACAAGGTCTTGGCGGGCGCGACCATCGCTTTGTCCTCAAGCTGCGCGGCTGCCTTTTACATCGCCCCATCGGCATGGATTGATTACTCCCGGATGATGCGCGCACCGGGAATCGAAGGTGAGTTCATTCCCTGCCTGAGCGTCGCCCTCCGCCTCTGGATTCGCCCAAACACGCCGTGGCTCCAATTCTTACCGGTAGCCATCGCCTGCGCCTGGGCATTGGCGTATTACTGGCCGCGGCGTCAAGCGTGGGACTGGTTGAAAGACGGAACTCCGCTCATGCTGGTTTCCATCTTCGCGGCGCCCTATTGCTGGCTGTACGATCAGGCGCTGGTGATCCCCGCCCTGTTGTATGGGGCATATCGCACCCGCTCCCGCACACTGCTGGCCGCTCTTGCCGTTACGAGTATTGTCATTGACGCTGGCTTGGTCTGTGGAGTCCGGATCACATCCGCCCTCTTTCTCTGGACCGCGCCCGCATGGCTTGCGTGGTATCTCCTGGCGCAAGTTTCTGCCGCACAACCGAGTGCCAGCCAGCCACCGGAGCAGTAAAGCCCTACGCGTCGACGTTGTCTAGAGAAGCCGGAGAGAATTCCAGTATGTCTCCACGCTCTGTCTGGGTATTGCGTATTGTGCCCGGAGGAAGTTCCAGCACTGAGTGCGCGGAAAGGCACATCGACAACCGCCACGGTCCCACATCGCTTCTTACCTTCCTGACCCGCTTCTGCCGGTCCAGGTAGACGAGGTCGAGGTCAAATCGCATGAAGAAGGTGTGCACGGACTCGCAAGGAACGATCCACAGGCCTTCGCCAACGGCGAGACTTCGGCGCCCCAGCAGGCCCTTGTTGCGTTTCGGCCCGCTATCTGCGACTTCCAGACGGGTCGCAAGCACGGTACTGCGCGTGAGGTTCGTGACTTGAAGCCGGACATCGGGCGTGCCCTGATTGCGGCTCGCAGGCCTACCCCATTGCCGCACCCAGTTAATTGGATTCATCGGCCGCCTCAGATCTCATGCCCGGCAACTGCGGTGCGCCTTATTGGGGTGCCGGTGTGCCGCCGGAGCTTGTCGAGCCTGACGACGAAGTACCAAATCCTCCCGTGGCATCCTCGATTACCAGAGGTATCCCCGGCTTCATGCTATCAATCAGTTTCTCAACCGGAAGAACCGCTGGCGAAATAGCCGGCGTGTTCTCGGCCGTCTTGGCGTCTGGGTTATTCATGGGCGTTGCGGAGTTGGCCGGCAGGAACTTGGTCGGATAACTCAGTTCCGGCCAGGGCGCGCCTGCCTGCATCGGAGCAACAATCTCAGGCGTCACTATCACGATCAGCTCTGTGTTGGTCCTGTTCCTCGACATCGACTGAAAGAACTTTCCGAGAATCGGTATATCTCCGAGAAAGGGGATCCTCTGGAGCGTCTCTGTCTCGCGGTTGTCCAGTAAGCCACCGATCACGAAACTTTGATGGTCGGCCAACTCGACCTCGGTCTTCACCTTACGCGTGGTAATTGCAGGTATTTCAAAGCCGGATATCTGGATGGCATTGGTGAAGTCCAGAGAGCTGACTTCGGGGGCCACCTGCAGGCGGATAGTTCCCCGGGGAGTGATAGTGGGGATAAAGTTCAGGCGAACACCATACTCCTTGAACATGATTGTGATGGCGACTCCGCCACCCGTAGTACCCTGGGCGACAGGAAAGGGGTATTCTCCACCCGCCAGAAAGCTGGCCTGCTTGCCGTTCGCCGCCAATACGTTGGGCTCGGCGAGCACTTCTACCACGCCGCTTGTCTGCAATGCCTGGATGGTGGCACCAAGGTTGAGACCAGGAAAGAAGGCAAACAGATTCAGCTCGTTTGACACGCTTGCCGTGGCGCCCGACGACCCGCTAGTGCCGGCGGTGACCGACGGAGGTGAGAACTGCCCTGTTGACAGGGCCCCCAGCGTATTTCCCAGCCCGGTGCTGAAAATGTTGATTCCAAGTTGTTTGCTCTTGTTGCGGTCCACACTGGCAAAGCGCACCTTGAGAAGAATCTGCGGGTCGGCTTTCGGCACTTCGACGTTCAGCAGGTTCACCACTTTGCCGGCGGTGGAGGCGATCTGGACCGCACGCCCAGAGCTGGTCAAGTCCTTCACTGTGCCGCGCAAATAGATGACGTTGTTCTCAGAACTCAACTTGAGGGTTTGTCCGGGGAGCTCGGTTCTCAACTCACGGCGAACCGCGTCGAGGCTGTTATCCAATCCGCTTGCAGCTGCCCGCACCGTCACGTTGAAGAACTGCCTGCCGCCCTTGTTGTCCCAGATAATCAGGGTGGTTTGCCCGGCGGACTTGCCGTTCACCATGATCTCGGTAGGGCTGATTGCCGTGGCTTCCGCCACCTCGCCCAGGCCGATGGCAACCCGTGCTGCCGGCTGCGCGCAATCCACCAGCACGGTCTTACCCACTGCCACTGAGAGTTCATTAGCGGAATCCTGAACGGAGACATCGCCTGGTTGGGACGCCGGCAGAGACGCTTGAGCGTGCAACATCTGTCCGGCGCAAAGGAATAGCAAGAATGCACTGCAACATGCGATCTGTATGCCGGCCTTCGCTCTCACTGCTTCGCCTCGGGTGAGCTGAATTTTTGTTCGCTCCGTTTTGAACCGTTAAAGACCTCGATCGAATATGCCTTGGGCGCTGCCTTGCGGGCACCGCCTGCCAGGGGCCTGGTTTGAACCGCCGCACCCTGCCGATCCGCGAAGATACTGCCCATTGCCGCGCTCGGCACCGGCGCGATCTTGGTATCCAACGGGTTGCGCAGAATCAGCTGAATCTTGAGTTGGTTGGCCACCATGCTCAGAACCTCCGCCTGTTCAGGCGTGACCAGAAGGTTCACAACCTGCACCTGCTGCGGCTTCCCTTCAGCATCTTTTTGAATATCAGTGCCTGCCGAAAGAACTTGAATGTTCTGAAGAATCGTCTTTGTGACGGTCCCTTCAGTCGGCGACGGGGTACCGGGAGGGAGACCCGATCCGAGTACGTCCACCCGCATGCCTGGAGTCACAAAACCCGCCACGCCGACTACTTCATCCACCTTGACCGCGCATGCCCTCATGCCCTGCGGTATCGTTGCCGCCATTCCGCCGCCGTAACCGGGGGCGGCCAAGCGACTTTCCAGAACTGGCTCGCCTTCGTAGATCTCCGAAATCACGCCCCGGCCAATCGCATTTTCAGGCTTGAACAGCGCACCCTTGGGCAGTTGCCCTGCAATCTCAATAGTTGTCAGATCAGAAGCGTTCAGAACCGCTCCGAGTTTGACATCCCTGACCGCCGCAACTACCCGCGCAGTCGCCACGGGTCGCCCCGCAATCATGCGGTTGCCCACCAGGCGATAAACCATCAGGGCGCATGCGCCGGCTATCACGAATGCGATAAGCAGGATCGTCAGCAATCTTCGGTTCATTCCCAAGCCTGTATGAACTGGCTATCCGGCCAGTTCTGCCTTTCTGTCCACTTCTGCAATCGACGCACCGGCAAAAATACCGGATCGAAAACCAATGCAGTCAAATGATGCCTTAGTGTATTCCCTCTATCTCCTCATTTTTCGTCTAAATGGCGACTTGAGTGAACCGGAGGTATCAAAAGAGCCATGAGCAAGACCAGGAAAGTAGGCGATTCTCAAAGAGGCTACAATTGGCTTTTGAATGAGCCAGCTGCGCCAGGGCAATCCGTGAGCGCCTGCAAGGCAAGGATATCCACCAGCAGCCACCAGACGCCGCGAGGGAGGGAGTTCATCTTTACATGAGGTCTTCCCGCACGATTACGCTCTTTACCGAGCGGCCGGATCTCAGTCAGAAGCCGACCTCTTTTGTGGCTTCGATCCTGATCCATGGCTTGGCTCTTGGTCTGCTCTCGTTTGGATTCTTTTACACGCCACAGTTGGACACCAAGGCCATTGCCGAGCGGTATAACGTGCGCCGCCTCGACTTGGATACACCCGAGCAGCAGATGAGGCGCACTGCCCGCCATGTGGATTATCCAGGCCCGCTGTCTACCGCTCCAGCAACTCCATCGGGCGGCCAACCGGCGGCGCCGCCCGTTCTACGGATGATTACAAATGCGGAAAAGGGTCCCCAAACACTGGTGCAGCCCGATCTCCGCTCGCATCTCACTCTGGCCCAGGAGACCCCGGTCCCGACTGTGGTTATCTGGTCCCTGCAAAAAGCCCGGGTCAAGAACATCGTTGCGCCCCAGCCGGAGAAGCCCACGGCAGCTGATGTCAAACCGTCGCTTGATGCACCCAATGAAGAAGTAAACCTGGCCAACCTGAGCATCTCGGCTTCAACGGTGCCAGCGCGAAAACTGCTCCTCCTGCCCAGTACCACTTCGCCCGTCAAAGTCCCAGGTCCTCAACGGGCGCAGTTGGCGCCGGTAACTGTTTCGCAGTCTTTGGCGAAGCCTACTCCCGCGGCGGTCATGTCGCTCTCCGATCTGCGCATGTCCGAGGGAACAGTTATGCTGCCGCCTGTCAACGAGACCGCTTCCACCGCTGCGCCGGGGGAACCGACACCAGGAAAGGCGCATGATGCCTCCGCATCCGGAAAAGGGAACCCTGCTGCCAAGTCCGCTGGAACGGGCACGGGAAATGGCGCAGGCAAGGTTGCGGACTCTCCGAATCCGGCGGGAACCTCAGGCAGACCAGACTCGGCGAAACTCGCAAACTCCCAGGAGAGTGAATCCTCTTCCGGCACAGGCACGCTGCCTTCGTCCAGCCAGATTCGGCTGCCCAAAGACGGCCAGTTCGGCGCTGTGGTTGTGGGCGCATCGCTTGAAGAGCAGTTCCCCGAAGTGGCCGGAGTTTGGAGCGGAAGGCTGGCCTATACGGTCTATCTGCACGTTGGACTGGCAAAAAGTTGGGTTCTTCAGTACTCGCTTCCTCGCTCCGACGAAGCCGCTGCTGCCGGCAACATAACGCGCCTTCAGGCTCCCTGGCCATATAACATCGTGCGCCCTAATTTTGCTCCCGACGCCATTGATGCCGATGCACTCATGGTCCACGGTTTCATCAATCAGACTGGCCGTTTCGAGATCCTCAACGTCGTCTTCCCGCCAGAATTCGCACAGGCTCAGTTTGCGCTCCAAGCTCTTTCACAGTGGCAATTCAGGCCGGCGACGCAGAATGGACAAGCTGTGCGTGTCGAAGTTCTGCTCATCATTCCCGAGGAGATTAAATAGATTAGACCGCTTCCCGGCGGGTCGGATGAGCGAAACCGCCGGGATTATATTTTCATTCCCTGTTTTCGTTTGCGCCTAAACCGTTCCGTTGGGTATCAACCGCGGAACAGTCAGGCCACTTATGATTGCCTGGAATATTTGAGTCAGCTTCGTGATATTTGCATTGGTCGGAACGGTAGCCTTGCAGCCATTCGCGTTGTCCGAATAGAAATTTATTGGAGAGGAAGCCATTGCCGCCAGCGCCTGGCAGGGACTATTGCCCTTGGACCAGTTTCCACCGCCTCCGGTAAACGTCCCACTATAGCTCGAATCCGTCGAGCATCCAGAAGTCGGAGAGCCGTAACCGATCGTGAAGACCTTGGTCCCAGGCAAACTGTTTCCATTCGGACTTTTTGCGGCGGCTTGCGCAGCTTCGACTGCCTGCCCGCACTCGCCCACTGCGGATGGGTAGGTATAGCTGGTGGGGTTATTAATCGCGATTCCATTCAAGCTGTTCGTTGCCGATGGCTGCAGTTGACTGGTGGTGGTGACGACCCGGCTTGCACCGGACCCACTTAAGGTAACCGAAGCGGTTGCGTCGCCGTCGGTGAGGATGATCATCGCATTCTGTGAACCCGGATTTGAATGCTGCTGGGCAACCAGCGCCGCTTGTGCTGCGTAAATTACCTGCGCATAATAGGTTCCCGCACCGCCCGGGGCCTGGATACCCGAACAACTACCCGCTCCGGCAGCAACCACGATATTCGAACCCGTGTTCAATCCAGCAGTGTCATTAACGCGGAAATCGTTTGAAAACGGAATGACCTGGTAAGTCCATGCCGAATCGAGAGTGGGAACCTTATAGTACTCATGCGTTGGGTTGCTGGTGGGGCAAACATAGTCTTTTGAGGCCGTCGTCGTCAGTATCGGGGGAAATACGTACAAGCTGACGCTATCGACAGGAGAAGCACTTGAATTACAGGTCACGCCCAAGGCACAGGGATCCAGATTGCTAAGGAGCGCCTGAACGCCCTTCAGCGCGCAAGTGATTCGTGTACCCGAGCACTGGCCTGTACTATCCGTGGACGCCATCGAAGCAGTTGTGTCCAGGATGATCGCAATGTTCCATGGAGTGTTTGAACCTCCCCTCATAGCTGCAGTTGAGGTTGCAGTAATCTTGAAGGTGGAGAAACCGAACATCTTTCCGAACCACAACGGGACATCGGCCGTCTGCGTCACACTCAGGGCGTTATACCCTCCGGCAGCGCCAGTAGAGGTGGTACAGGCCACACTGAACTTTGTCGACACTGCGGTCAGGCATTGGAAGCTCGTTGCTATCTTGACATTTTGCAGCCTCGGACTGACGTTATACCCTCCCGTCGCGGCGCTGTACGCAGTCACATTTTTCGCTGCCAAGGTCGTGTCGGGCATGGCCGCTGCTCCCGCCAAGGTGGCAGCATTTGTGGATGCTAAAAGTTCCTGTCTGGCGTTGTAGCCATGACCGAGCTCAATCGAGAGTCCGCCAATGCCCAGAAACGCGAACATACCGAGAATCACCACGGGCAGCGTCTGGCCAAGCTCATCTTCGAATACTCTTCTTGCGAAAGAAACGATTTGCAGTTTCATTGGGATATTCCCCCTCTTCAATCGGCTAATACCGTTTGTGTCGATAACAGGTTGCCCGACAGGCTCATCCCAACCGCTGGGAGCCAGGTGTATTGATAACTTACCGACAATGTTACGGGCTCGTTCTGTCCCATATTCGCCCCCCCCGTAGTACATGTGAACGTTGATCCAGCTGTTGGACCGAACTTATGTGCAGTGCCGGTTGCGTCCGTAACAGTCAGCGTGTATGTGAATTTCGACGCCGTCCAGTTCGGCAACCCCGTGGTAACTGCCGTTACGACCGTAGCACACGGATCATTTATCAACCCGCGGCCGGCTCCAAGCTGCTGTGCGGCAGTAATCGTCGAATTGCCAAGCTGCTGGTAGCTGTACAAGGCCATTACCAAAGAAAACATACCGGTCATAATCAGCAGCAGCAGCGGAAGCACCAGGGCCGTCTCAATAAGCGCCCCTCCCTCGCTGCCCGAACGAAGCTGAACACGAATAAATCGGATACCGGCATTCGCCTTCCCTGCCCCCTCAACGCAATTCAGGTCGGGCGACGGCAAATTCGCTCGCTGGTCCGCGCTCCTCGTGATCTTCATAGTCTTGCCTCCCGGCGTCGTTGGCCGCTCAATCCCAGGTCAACCTTGCCGTCCAGCACGCCTGCGAACTCGCAGTTTATACTCCGTGTGCCTTTCATTTCCCCTTCTGCAGCAATTGCAGAAATTGTTCAAGTTCCTTCCTGCCCGCGCCGTCCAGCTGTTGTCCGTTACTGCCGCGTGCCTCCAGCGCATCCGGCAACACAAACTGCAGGCCCACACCATCGTTTCCCCAGCGCACCGCCCGCGATTGCACTTGGATTGAGCGCTCGACAACCTTTCCGCCTTTGTCCGACGTCTGCAGCGTCATCAGGATCAAAGTTCCCGGATACCAGCGTTCCTCGGTCACCACGTACAAACCAGTCGAGCTGATATCCCGAATCGAGTGGGCCTCTGGAGGTGCCCCGTTCCAGTAGTAGGCTGCTACCCCCGGAGAAGGCTCACGTGGAGCTTTCCTCGGATCAGGAGACCACCAGCGTTGCAGCCAGTTCTTTGGCGGCTTGACTGTCGCACCGCCCGGTTCCATGAGGTTCATCTCATGGGTGGACTGAGATTTGCGATATTCTTCCCCTGAACGATTCTCCAGTTCCAGCAGTCCCGGACCGCCCGCCCACAATGGCTTTTCTCTCAGCAGAACCGCGCCGTGCAATTTGCTGGCCTCATTGCCAGAGCCGGAGAGCTGCTCCAGACGTTTCTCCATCTCGTCTGCTACGCACAGTACAAGCTGGTCTCCCGGCTGTGTCTGCGACGAATAAATCGAGTGCATAGGCAGCGCCAGCACACTCGCGGCTTGCCGGCTTGACGGACTCACACGTGACGTGGGGAATGATTCAACCGCCTCAATAACGAGGCAATTTTCGTCCAGATAGATCAAATCCAGATTGACGGGCAGGCCCGTGCTGGGTATGCCGCGAAATGGAATTAGCCACAAACCCTCCCCGCTTTTCAGCGCCAGCATTGCAACTCGCGCAACCAGGCTGGCATTCGATAGATCTGCGGCAGTCACCTCCAGACCAAGAAAACATTCCCGCGTCTGGTTGTATGCACAATGTTTCCGCGATTCCATCGCCCCCCCCGCCCATGGCATATGTCCGGTTATCGAAGGCTGACTCGAATTTCCAAGCATATCCTCAACCTCACTCGCAAGATACGTGTTCACCCATCGCTTTTCGCAAACTACCTGGCAACGAACGGGCGTACACTACCTTTCCCGCTGTTAAAGTAGAACACCGGGACAATCTCCGTTTGAGTCGCAAAGCCTCCAGTTCGCGGGACAATCAAGCCGACCGGCGGCAATTGTCCAGTTTCCTGGGGTGCCGCCAGCCCAATTTCAAAGTCCTCGCTACTTGACCCGTGTGCGGCGGCGCTGGATCAAAACGACCAGAACGATAACAAACAGGACACCAGCAGCAATCTGAATAATCGTGGTACTGTCCATTGCACTCTCCATTTCTTTCTACAACCGTTACCCGAACCCCAATCAAAACTCGTAACCCACGGCCCTTGATGCTCATGCGCCTGGATTCGCGGTTCGTTGGATCGCGGGCATTGCCGGCAGCGCTCATTCAAATCTCAATGCTCTGCCGACGCAATCTCAGTCTCCGTGCTACTTGACCCGCGTGCGGCGGCGCTGGATCAAGATAACCAGAACGATGACAAATAGAACACCGGCAACAATCTGAATAATTGTGGTGCTGTTCATGTGTTTCCTCCTTCCATCAATGATCGGTTAACGTTTTGAATGACTCCATCATGAGAATCACAGCTGGACCCAGAGTCACAAGAAAAAGTGCTGGAAAAATGAAAAATACCAGCGGAAAAACCAGCTTGACCGACGTCTTCGCCGCTTGCTCTTCGACCGCCTGTACCCGCTGCGTCCTCAGCGAATCGGCGTGAACACGCAAGGTCTTGCCCATGCTTGTTCCAAACTGTTCTGACTGAATTACCATCGAAACCAGGTTGCGAATACTGTCCACAGCGGTCCGTTCCGCCAAGTGTTTCCAGGTGTCGGAACGCGCTCGTCCGGCGCGTTGTTCCAGCACCAGAACTCCCAACTCGTCGCACAAATCCGGGTGCGCCTTTTTCAACTCCTCCGCGGTCCGTGCAGTCGCCTGATCCAGGCTCTGACCGGCCTCGATGCAGATTACCAGCAGGTCCAGCACGTCCGGAAGACCGCGCCGCATGCGCTTTTGACGGTTGGAAATCTGCCTTCCCAACCAGAAGTCCGGCGCCAGAAATCCCAGCCCCAGCGCGGAAGCGTATACAAAAAACGGGCTCAGCGCAGCCAGCCCGGTTACCAGGGCCAGCGTACACAGCAGCAGGGGAACGATCACCTTGCAGCCATAAAAGATCTTCACTGCGGACTCGTTGCGGTAACCAGCCCGGATCAGCCGCTGAAGAACTACCGAGACTTCAGCCTGGCTCTTCGGCAGCACATTCTGGAACTGCTCCACCATGCCGCCAATCGAGGAGCCGGTCTGTTGAATCGCGCCCAGAAAGGTTCTCTGCTTGGGATGCGGGTTGATCACGTCGGAGATACGCTGAATCATGGCTTCGCGAT
>Ga0114951_10002237_pt1 | contig 22222 bp, 32 predicted proteins | sample AM7aDNAmetaG_FD_88677 | JGI IMG/M metagenome (GOLD analysis project Ga0114951, IMG submission 88677) | Freshwater microbial communities from Finland to study Microbial Dark Matter (Phase II) - AM7a DNA metaG | ecosystem: Environmental > Aquatic > Freshwater > Lake | place: Finland: Lake Alinen... | reverse complement strand
GGTCTTGTCTAATACAAGATGAGCCTGAAGGAGTAATCGGTTTCTAATGCAAGATGAGCCTCTGTAGATACGCCTCGTTTATGATTGGGACATGATACTAAAAATGAATGACGAGAAACTACAGACACTTGACCAAGTAAAAAACTTTATTGAAGGTAGCGAAACGGTTGAATTCAGGGGACTGAACGCCCGTGAAAAATACGTTTGGATCGAGGAGGTGTTGAAGCGGTTTCGTTACCCCAAACTGCAGAAAGAAGGAAAAGGGTTAATCAAAAGATATTTGCTGAAGGTGACAGGCTATTCACGGGCTCAATTAACCAGATTGATCAGGCTATACCTGCAATCTGGCAAAGTAAAACCGGTCAAGTACCAACGGCATCGCTTCCCACAGAAGTACAGTGTGGAAGATGTGGTGCTGCTGGCCAAAACCGATGAATTACATGGTTGGTTGAGTGGTCCGGCCACCAAGAAGATACTGGAGCGTGAGAACGAGGTGTATGGCCATTATGAATATGCCAGTATTGCTGCCATATCGGTAGCTCAAATCTATAATCTACGCCGCAGTAAGCGTTATGGAGGTAAGCATTACACTCATACTAAAAGAGTTATTTCCAAAATTGGCGAGCGGGTTAAACCCGAGTCCAAGGGGCTGCCAGGTCAAATCCGAATTGATACTGTTCACCAGGGGGACCAGAACGGTCATAAAGGGGTCTACCATATAAATGCCGTAGATGAAGTGACTCAATGGGAAGTGATAGTCTCTTTAGAAAGGATTACGGAGAAACACCTGGAGGCCAATCTGGAGGGTCTTCTAAGGCAGTTTCCTTTCCACATCAACGGTTTTCACTCTGACAACGGTAGCGAGTTTGTGAATAAGGTAGTAGCTGAGATACTGAATAAGTTATTGATCCGGTTCACCAGATCTCGTCCCCGGCATCCGGATGACAATGGGCTGGTGGAAAGCAAGAATGGCTCAGTGATACGCAAGAACCTGGGATACATCCATATTCCCCAATCTGCGGCCTGTCTACTCAATAAATATCATCAATCCTACCTGAATCCCTATATCAATTTCCACCGGCCTTGTTTCTTCCCTGTGGAGGAGATTGATCGCAAAGGTAGAGTTATAAAGAAATACCCTTACAGCAAGATCAATACACCCTTTGAAAAGTTGAAATCGTTTCCTGGTATTGAGAATTATCTACGTCAGAGTGTAAGCTTAACAAAGATGCAATGTTATGCCGATCAGATGAGTGACAATAATTTCGCAGAAAGGATGGTTAAAGCACGTTCCAATCTCTTCAAACAAACTCAGAGACTCACCAATTCTGAGGCTGACTAGCTTCGTACAGGCTCATTATTCGATTAGAAAAGAGTACCCTGACTAAAACACTGTTCTAAAATTTCTGTCAGTCGCACTATATATCCGTTTATTTTTCAATATGTCTACAGAAGCGATTTCTACTTGATAATATTACTTTAATTTACATAAATCTTTCGAATCTTTCTTTATTGGCTTTGCAGATTGGGTAAACTTCGGGAGGATCGTTACGCGCGCACGAATACCGTCAGACCGTGCAACGCCCAATGGGGAGTGGCAAGGGTTTCATATCATCTTGTTCAGTAAGTTTCTTTGCCATATTGTTTTTCTTCTCTTCGGCCAATCGTCTATCCGGAATAGATTGAACAACCTGTTTTCCCGCGGCGACCGCCGCGGTCACATATAGTCCTCAGAAACAGGTCCCGTAGTCCATAAGATCGGCATCGCGGTAATCGCACGGGCAGATGATACTACGGTCTTCGGTTGAGTTTCCGGAAGCCAAACGACAAGGGCAATTCGGATAGCCGTATCTTTTTGAGTTTTCAAGTAGACCCAAAACCAGTTCTTTAGTGAAGTCGATATCAGGATTAAGATGATAACCGTACGCCTCAGCATCTTTATTTAATTGCTGAAAGTAGATTTCTATTTCCTGTCCAGTAAATGGAGCCTGGTTGCTCATTTGTTTAAGGCTTCCCGGATTTCCTGCTCTTTGAATCCGATAATGCATTTACTATTATTAATAACGATAGTTGGGAAGGAACGGGCAGGGTTCCATTTAGACATTGTGGATATGGCTGTATCTCTCTCATTGCCGGTCAGCAGGTCCACATCCTCAAAACTGTAATCCACTCCCAGGTCGTCCAGTAGTTTTTTGGTTTTTTTACACCATGGGCAGGTGCTTAAAGCATACATTAATATTTCTTCGGACTTTATACCGGGAACATGCTGTATGGGCATTCCATCTTCTCCTATGTTTTCCTCTTATTACATTATAATACATTCAAAGACGATTGGTTTAGTCCAAAGTATTTTTTAGACATCAACACGCAATAACGTTAGCTATTTTCTTTGATAGTTCCAAAAACACAGATTCAAACCCGGCCGGATTAACAGCTACCGTAGTTATGCTTTCTATAATTTTATAAACAGTTTCCAAAAATCCTCATGGGTCAGATCTATATCATTATATTATTTTGGGTTGATGAACAGACCGATGGGTATACAATATTCTTTATTAAGTTTGAGATTGCACTAACAGTCAGCGGTTGTTATAATTCAGTTAACTTTATTCACATTTAAAGAAGAGGTTGTAATTATGAGTTGTAATGAAAAGCCGACAGCAGATCAAAAACTTGGGATTATGCGTCATTCAGCCAGCCATGTTATGGCAGAAGCAGTACAAACGTTATTTCCAAATTTGAAATTTGGGATCGGTCCGGCCATAGAAAATGGTTTCTATTATGATTTTGATATACAGGGTCTGACTACCGAAGATCTTCCGAAAATCGAAAAGAAGATGCAGGAGATCATAAAAAATGACGTGGCCTTTACTAAGGAAAACATTTCCAAAGAGGCAGCCCGTCAGCTGTTTAAAGAGCAGCCTTATAAACTCGAATTAATAGAAGAATTGCCGGATGGTGAAATTACCATTTATAGAAGCGGCAGTTTCGTCGACCTCTGTGCCGGTCCACATGTAGAATCTACCCGTAAGATCAGTTTAGACGGTATAAAATTAGATAAAATAGCCGGGGCTTACTGGCGCGGCTCTGAAAAGAATCCCATGTTGCAGAGGATATATGGTTTAGCTTTCCGAAACCGTAAAGAACTGGATGAATACATTAAATTACAGGAAGAAATTAAAAAGCGTGATCACCGCGTAATCGGTAAGGACCTGGACCTTTTCGTCTTTACAGATTTAATCGGCAAAGGGCTTCCCATCTTCACAGAGAAAGGCTCGGTTATTCGCAGGGTTCTTGAGCGATTTGTTGTGGATGAGGAAATAAAGAGGGGTTATAAACATATATATACTCCTGACCTGGCTAATATTGAGCTGTATAAAACGTCAGGACATTATCCTTATTATAAAGATACGATGTATCCTTTAATGAAGGTCGATGATGAAGAATTGATGCTCAGACCGATGACCTGCCCGCATCATTTTCAGTATTATGCGAGTAAGCCCAGGTCATACAAGGAGCTGCCTTTCCGCATCGCTGAAATGGCGAAGCAATTTAGGTATGAAAAATCTGGTGAATTGACTGGCTTGATTCGAGTTCGAAGTTTTTGTCTGGCGGATTCACATATCATTTGCCAAAAAGAGCAAGCGGTTTCTGAATTAAATATTGTTCTGGACTTGATTGAATACATGGCAGTGACTTTAGGGTTGAATACCGGTGATAATTACCGCTATCGTCTTTCTCTGGGAGACCGAAAAGAGGATAAGAAATATTATAAAGACGATGAAGCATGGGATATGGCTGAAGGTGTATTACGCAGTGTATTGACTCAAAGGAATGCCAATTTTTATGAAGCTGGCAACGAAGCGGCTTTTTACGGGCCTAAGATTGATATTCAGATGAGAAATTTTGCCGGTAAAGAAGACACCGTTTTCACGGTGCAATACGACTTCGTAATGCCAAAACGTTTTAAACTAGCATATATTGATAAAGATGGCAAAGAAAAAGAACCGATTGTTATCCACCGTTCGTCTATTGGCGCTATTGAGCGGACTTTCGCCTTCTTAATTGAGCATTATGCTGGTGCTTTTCCGGTCTGGTTGTCTCCGGTTCAGGCCATGGTAATACCCGTTTCCGATCAGTTTCTTGAGTACGCCGGAAAAGTTGCCGTGGAGTTAAAGTCTGCGGGTATCAGAGTACAAACTGACGATAGCTCAGAAAGAATGAATCAGAAAATCCGGCAAGCGCAATTAGAAAAAATTCCATGTATGGTCATCGTGGGGGAAAAAGAAGTCGCTGAAACGACAGTCTCTGTTAGATTGCGTACGGGTAAGCAACTACAGGCTATACCACTGGCCCAATTTAAGGAGCAGCTGCTCAAGGTTGTAGCCGCCAAATCAAGGGACTTTGAATTATAGCGGATAGTTGTGATAGAATAAGAATATTCTGTGTCCAGTGGGCATAGTATGGTGGTTTTTGCCTATTTGGTAGGCATAAGCCAAAAGTATGAACGGGGTTAATCCAATCTATTTATGCAACAGGAGGTAACTAGCACATAATTAAGAAACTCAGAGTCAATGAAGGAATCAAAACTCGAGAATGCAGACTTGTTGGAGATAAGGGCGAGCAGTTAGGCGTAATGGCTTTATACCAGGCATTGGATCTAGCTAAAAAGAAAGGATTCGACCTGGTGGAAGTGGCCCCCACTGCGGTTCCTCCAGTTTGCCGGTTGTTGGATTACGGTAAGTTTAAATATGAGCAGGCCAAAAAAGAGCGAGAAATGCGCAAGACCCAGAAGATTTCGATTGTGCGGGAAATTCGCTTGAGGCCTAAGATCGGCGAACACGATTTCGAGGCTAAAACCCGTTCAGTACAAAAGCTTCTTCATGATGGAGATAAAGTTAAAATAACGATTATGTTCCGAGGAAGGGAGATCACTCACGCTAATCTGGGTTGGAAGTTGTTGGAAAAAATGATGGAAGTTCTTAAAGGTACTGTGGCAATTGAGAAGCAACCCATGATGGAAGGTTCCAGGATGTTCATGATTTTGGCTCCGCTGCCCATACAGCAGGTTAAACCGGCTACAGTGCAATCTAATAAAGCTAGTGGAGCGCAGCAAGAAAAAACCACTCCGATTCAATCGGTTAAAGTGAAAGAAGATAAGGTAGAAAAATTAAAGGAATCTGCAAATGCCTAAAATGTATAAAATGAAAACCCACAAGGGAGCGAAAGACCGCTTCCACGCCACCGCGACCGGTAAGGTCATGCGGACCCATGGGGGAAAAAGCCATTTGAGACGCAACAGGAGCAAAGTCACCAAAGGTCTTCTGGATGAGATGGTGCCGGCGAATCATGCGGAAAAAGATAGGTTGAAAGCTTTAATACCCTACGGGGCAAAATATATCCGTTAGTGTTTAGAATGAATTTCTAATATGCTGTATTTAAATTCTAAACAATATCAAAATTCAACATTCAATTTGCCAAAATAATTTGAATAGTTGTATTTAGGGTATTTGAATTTGGTCAGGATTTAGGAATTAGCGTCAGGATTTAATATTTAGGGGGAAATATCTGTGGCACGTGTAAAAAGGGGTGTTGTCTCTCGGCGTCGACATAATAAGTTACTTTCATTAACCAAAGGTCAGAGGGCTTCCAGACATAAACTGGTACGCCGGGCCCATGAGGCTATGTTGCATTCATTAAATTATGCGTATTTCCATCGCCGTGAGAGAAAAGGCGACATGCGCCGCATTTGGATTGCGCGAATTAATGCAGCTGCCAGAGCTAACGGTATTAGTTATAGCCAACTGGTCTTTTCAATGGATGCTGCCGGTATAGAGCTAAATCGTAAGTTGTTAGCTGATATGGCAGTAAAAGATCCCGGAGCTTTTACCGAAATGGTTAAAACGGCCGTTAAAGCAAAATAAACCTTTTGTAAAATCAGGAGCCGGCCTTGGATATTCCCTCTCCCATAATCGGGGGAGGGATATGCTTTGTAAAAAGGGGAGACTTTTACCGGATGACCGGATTGGGCGAAGATGATTAATCAACTTGAGACAATTAAATCCAGAGCGCAGATGGAATTGGAGCTGATCAAAGACATCTCCGGGCTAGAAGCCTGGCGCGTACGTTATCTGGGCAAGAAAAGCGATTTGACACAGGTCTTACGTGGTTTGGCAACGCTTTCCATTGAGGAGAGAAAGTCCGTAGGATCTGCCGCCAATCAACTCAAAATAATGCTGGAAGAGATATTTATACTGAAAGAAAAAGCTCTTCAAGAAACTCTTTTACTGGCAGCTGGCGCCAAAGAAACAGTAGATATCACTTTGCCGGGCCGCCGTCCACCTATTGGCCATATTCATCCTATCACTCAGACAATTGAAGAGATTTGCTCTATTTTTAGCTCGATGGGCTTTCAGATAATGGATGGGCCGGAAGTTGAGCTGGAAGAATTTAATTTTGACGCCTTGAATATTCCGGAAGGTCATCCTTCCCGTGATAATATGTCATCATCCTGGATAGACTATACGGATGAGACGGGTAAAAGGCCAATGCTGCTCCGCACTCACTGTACTAGCAACAGCGCACGTGCCATCGCTAAAATGAAACCACCGGTAAGAGTACTTACTCCCGGTAAAGTTTACCGTTATGAGGCCAGCGATGCTACTCACACTTCGATGTTTCATCAGTTTGATGGCATTGCCGTCGATAAAAATATTACTATGGCCGATTTAAAAGGAACTTTATACGAGTTTGTTAAGCGCTTCTTCGGGGAAAATCGTAAAGCTCGATTTCGCTGTGACTTCTTCCCATTTGTAGAACCGGGGGTTGAGCTTTCGATAGAATGCGCAGTCTGCAAAGGCAGCGGGTGTCCCCTCTGTCATAACTCCGGCTGGCTAGAAGTCGGCGGCGCCGGTATGACCCATCCCGAAGTTCTACGGCACGCCGGCCTGGATCCTGAAGAATACCGGAGTTTTGCCTTTGGCATTGGAATTGAGCGTTTACCCATGCTTCGTTATGGCATAGATGATATCCGCCTTTTTTACAGCGGCGATCTACGCTTCTTAAGGCAGTTCTGAGGTAAAATATGAAAGTATCGGTAAAGTGGCTCAAAGATTTTGTTGACATATCTATCCCTCCTACTGACCTGTCCAGCAGACTAACAATGGCTGGCATCGAGGTAGCTTCTGTTAAAGAGCAGGGTACAAGTTGGCATAATGTCTCGGTTGGCAAGTTACTGGCAGTCAATCCTCATCCAAAAGCTGATCGCTTAAGACTGGCCACGGTTGATTTAGGAAGTGAGCAGTACACTGTGGTCTGTGGCGCTCCCAATTTAACTGTGGGCGATAATATTTGTTTTGCTACCGTCGGAGCAGAGTTGCTGGATAGCCACTCCGGCCAGATGATGAAATTAAAGCCCGCTAAAATTCGTGGGGTTGAGTCTTTGGGAATGGTTTGTTCAGAGGCTGAACTAGGGCTTTCTCAGAACCATGAAGGCATTCTGGTATTGCCTGCCGACGCTCCTTTAGGCGCGGCTTTGAGTGACTATATGGGTGATGCGGTGATTGACCTAGAGGTCACCCCTAACCGACCAGACTGTTTATCCATAATTGGTATCGCTAGAGAGACAGCTGCTCTGAGTGGCCAAAAAATACACATTGCTGCGGTTGAATATCCTGAGGTTATGCCTTCGGTGGAAAGTAAATTAGCTGTAGAGGTACAAGCACCCGATTTGTGCCCCAGATACTGTGCGAGTATAGTAACCGGAATAAAGATAAAACCTTCGCCTAAATGGCTGCAGGACAGGTTGGTTGCCTGTGGAATGCGACCTATTAATAACATCGTAGATATAAGTAACTATGTGATGTTGGAATATGGCCAGCCCCTGCATATATTTGACTACGATAAAATTATTGGAAAGAAAATTATTGTGCGCCGTGCACTTGAAAATGAAATCATTACGTCACTGGATGGAGTAGAACGGAAGCTGAATTCTAAGATGCTAGTGATTTGTGATGCTGCCAGGGCAGTGGCAGTAGCCGGTGTGATGGGTGGTGCCAACAGCGAAGTTACAGAACAAACTGTAAACGTTCTGGTGGAAGCCGCCAGTTTTAAACCGACCAGTATTTATTTTTCGGGTAATAGTTTGGGTCTGACCAGCGAATCTCGCTATCGGTTTGAAAGGGGCATTTCTCCAGAAATGACTTTACCTGCTCTTAAACGCGCAAATCAATTGCTTTTTGAACTGGGCGAGGGTCAGGTAGCTAAAGGTTACATTGATTGTTATCCAGGAAAAACACCTATTATTCCAGTTGAGTTAACCCGTTCCCAGGTGAAGAGTTTATTGGGCATTGATATCAGCCTTGACAGGATCATCGATGTGTTACAATCCCTGGGAATTGAATGTCAAGTTATGTCAGAGGAAAAAATTGAAGTTGTTTCTCCTTACTGGAGAAGCGATATCAAAATTGGGGCTGATCTGATTGAAGAAGTGGCCAGGGTGATAGGGTATGATAAGATTCCCAATACACTGCTGGGTGAACCCCTTCCCCATCTGATGCCAGATCCTATATTTGAATTAAAGAGGGATATCCGCCAGGGGTTGATCTCAAACGGTTTCCTTGAAGTATTGAATTTCTCATTGTTAAGTCTGGAGAGCATTCAAAAATTAGATCCGGATAGAGAACCGGTCACTGAAATACCGATCCGGGTGGCTAATCCTATGACTACAGATATGGAATATTTGCGAACGACGTTCAGGGCCAATTTATTGAATTCTTTTGCCGCCAACCGACGTTATGAAACTGGCAGCATTCGTCTGTTTGAATGTGGAAAAGTATATTTAAAGCGGCAGAAAGGCCTACCTGAAGAAAAGGAAACTTTATGTGCTGTTTTGGGCGGGTTACGCTATGCAGAGTCCTGGCAGAACAATGATCAGAAATTGGATTATTACGATGTAAAAGGCCTTGTCGAAGGTTTGCTTCAAAGATTGGGTTTAAATCCTGTTTTCATAAAGGCACAGGATAAGGGTTTGCACGGAAACAAACAGGCTGATGTATTTTTAAATAAAACCAGAATCGGGGTCCTGGGGGAAGTTCATCCCAAAGTTGCCTTGGCGTTTGATATCGCTGAACCGGTATATATATTGGAAATCGACGTTAAAGGTCTGGTGCCCCTCGCCATAGCCTCGAAAACCTATAAAGCCGTACCCAGGTTTCCGGCCATCGTTAGAGACATGGCTTTGATTCTGGATACCGGGATTTTACATCAACAGGTTCAGACCGTAATTCAGGGCTTTCCACTGGTGGAACAGGTGGATATTTTTGATGTCTATACAGGTGAGCAACTTGAGACCGGCAAGAAATCACTGGCTTATCGGATCAGTTACCGTTCCAACCAACATACTTTAACAGACGAAGAAGTTAATAATGTTCAACAAAATATTCTTAGCCGGTTAAGTGCTGAATTGGGAGCGGTGCTCCGAAGCTAAACCGGTTTATGACGGGTGGATTTGGGTAGTTGCGGACAGAGGTGAAACTCGACCCTTTTAATCCATTTAGCTTTAAGATGTTGACAATTCAAGTTAGGCTATGATAGACTTAACAGTCGGATTTAGTAGTCCATAATGAGTTTCTGACAGATCGAAATTTGGCTTTCTGTCTGTCTTTAATGGATGAGCTGGGTCTCATCCATTAAAATTTGTGTAAAAATAGGAAGGAAAAAATTGCCTACAATAAATCAGTTAGTTCGCAAAGGACGTAAGAAGGTTACCAAGAGAGTCAAGGCACCTGCGTTGCGGTATACGTTTAACGCTTTGAGGAATAAAACTACAATTCATGCTACTTCTGCTCCTCAGAAGCGCGGCGTTTGCCTGCAGGTAAAGACTATGACTCCGAAGAAGCCTAACTCGGGTCTGCGTAAAATCGCAAGAGTGCGCCTGAGCAACGGTATTCAGGTTACAGCTTACATTCCCGGTGAAGGTCATGATCTGCAGGAGCACTCCGTAGTACTGGTTCGCGGTGGACGTGTAAAGGATTTGCCTGGCGTCCGTTATCACATCGTACGGGGCACGCTGGATGCTAGCGGAGTTGACAAACGGCGACAGGGCCGTAGCAAATATGGTAATAAAAAGCCCAAGGCTGAAGCTGCCGGTTAACGTGAGGAGATAGAAATCCCTAGACGTAAAAATGTTGAAAAGAAAGTTAGAGTCCCTGATGCTAAATACAATAATTTAACTCTGGCAGAGTTAATCAATAAGATAATGTACTGCGGTAAGAAAAGCACTGCCGAAAGCATCATTTACAGTGCTTTGGATATTATTCAGGAAAAAGAGAAGAATGATCCCATCTTAACGCTGGAACAAGCTCTCAAGAATTCCACTCCTCTTTTGGAAGTAAAAGCCCGCCGCGTAGGTGGAGCTACATATCAAGTACCTGTCGAAGTGGATGCCGACCGAGGCAGATCATTAGCTATTCGCTGGTTGATCAAATCAACTCGTTCCAGGTCTGGTCGCACTATGGCAGAGAAGTTTGCCTCTGAGTTGTTGGATGCTTCTAAGGGTCAAGGATCGACCGTAAAGAAGAGAGAGGATACTCACAAGATGGCCGAGGCTAACAGGGCTTTCGCTCATTATAGATGGTAAAATGGTTGGTTAAATAATTTAGTATCTCAGTGAATATAATCAAATCTCAAACAATTGAGTTAAGGATATAACAGTGCCCAGAAGTTTTCCATTAGAATTAATCAGAAATATAGCGATCATAGCTCACATCGATGCAGGTAAAACCACTACTACTGAGCGCATCTTATATTATACCGGGCGCACGTATAAAATAGGTAATGTCGATGAAGGCACTACCGTCATGGATTTTATGCAGCAAGAGCGCGAACGCGGCATAACTATTAAGGCTGCTGCCACCACTACCAGTTGGGGAAAATACAGGGTTAATATAATCGATACTCCAGGACACGTTGATTTTACTGCCGAAGTAGAGCGCAGCTTGAGAGTTCTGGATGGCGGCGTGGTAGTACTGGATGCTGTACAGGGAGTCGAAGCCCAGTCAGAAACAGTATGGCGTCAGGCTGATAAATATCATGTGCCGAGGATTTGTTTTATAAACAAGATGGACCGCACAGGCGCGAATTTCGATCGCACCATTGAGATGATAAAAGATCGATTGATGGCCATTCCTATCGTGGTGCAGTTACCCCTTGGAGCAGAAGAGTATTTCGAAGGTATTATCGATCTTTTAACGGAAAAGGCATGGCGTTTTAGTAATGACCCAGATAAACTACCGGACGAAGTCGCTATTCCTGAGTCCATGATTGAAAAAGTGAAACAAGCCCGGCATGCCATGATCGAAAGGATAGGTGAGTCTGACGATCATATAATGGAAGCCTATTTGGCGGGTGCGGAAATTTCTATTGCCGAAATTAAGGCTGGGCTTAGAAATGTTACGGTGGCCAATAAATGCGTACCGGTTTTATGCGGCAGTTCTCTTAAGAACAAGGGTGTACAAGCCCTTCTTGACGCTGTCGTAGATTATCTGCCTTCCCCTCTGGATATGCCAGTTTTATATGCTATTAACTCTGATAATTCCGAAAAGGTGGCTTGCCCTCCTCAGGATGATTCGCCTTTCATAGCTCTGGCTTTCAAAGTGGTGACCGATCCATATATGGGAAGATTGGTGTATTTAAGAGTGTATTCCGGCACATTAGAAACCGGGGCCACGATTTTAAATTCTACGCGGAACAAAAAAGAACGCATTGGGCGTATCGTTCTAATGCATGCAAATCGGCGAGAAGAGATCAACGATGCCGATACCGGCGGTATTATTGCCATTCTCGGGTTAAAAGAAACCTTTACAGGTGATACTCTCTGCAGTCCTGCCAAACCCATAGTATTAGAAAGCATACGTTTCCCGGAACCGGTGATATCAGTGGCTATAGAGCCTAAGACGCGAGCGGATCAGGAAAAGCTAGGTGAAGCGCTGCGTAAAATGTCTGATGAAGATCCTACTTTTAAAGTTGACTATAACGATGAGACTGCGCAAATGGTAATATCTGGTATGGGCGAGTTGCATCTGGATGTTATTATCAGTCGCATGCTTACAGAGTTTGGCGTAAACGCCAAAGTGGGCAATCCGCAGGTGGCTTACAAAGAGACCATTACCCAAGCGGCAGATGTTGAAGGACGTTTTGTCAGGCAATCTGGTGGTCACGGTCAATTCGGTCATGTCGAGGTACTTTTTGAGCCGTTGGAGCCAGGTAAAGGTTTTGAGTTCGTAGAGGCTATTAAAGGCGGTATTATTCCCAGAAAATTCATCGGTCCGACGGAAGCCGGCATAAAAGAAGCTATGCTGGGAGGCTCTTTGGCTGGGTATCCGCTGGTGGACATTAAAGCCACTTTACATGATGGCAGCTACCATGATGTAGATTCTTCAGATCTGGCTTTCAAAATGGCTGGTTCGTTGGCTCTTAAAGAGGGAGCGCGGAAAGGCAAGCCTGTTTTACTTGAGCCTATAATGAAATTGGAAATAATGACCCCCGAACAATTTTTAGGGGATATCATAGGTGATTTAAACTCCCGCAGAGGGCATATAGAGAATATAGAGACCCGAAATGCTATGTGTACGATTCATGGGTTTGTACCGCTCGCTTCTACTTTCGGGTATTCTACTGTTATTCGCTCACTTACTCAGGGTAGAGCCAATTACTCAATGGAATTTAACGTTTATCAACAGGTCCCCGGTGCGACAGCCGAGGAAATTGTAAGTAAGGGTAAAGGAAATGGCTAAACATAAAATTCGTATTCGTTTAAAAGGTTATGACCACAAGATTGTGGATCAGTCCGCGGCACAGATTGTGGAGGCCATTGAGCGTAGTGGAGCCGTGGTTTCCGGTCCGGTCCCGCTGCCTACGGAGATAGAGAAATTCAGCGTCATCCGTGCATCATTTATCGATAAAGATTCCCAGGAACAGTTTGAGATCAGGACTCACAAGCGTTTGATTGATGTTGTTGAAACAACATCTAAGACCATTGAGTCTTTGTCTAAAGTCAATCTTCCTTCCGGTGTCTTGGTCGAAATTAAACAATAAATCTAATCAAATAAATTATTGATGGAAGGGCAAAATGCCGGGTATAAATGGTATTTTAGGTAGAAAATTGGGTATGACTCAGGTCTTTACCGAGTCTGGTAAGTGTATAGCGGTTACAGCCATAGAGGCAGGACCCTGCAAGATTACGCAGATTAAGGGGTCAGCTACTGACGGCTACAACGCGGCTCAAATTGGATTCGGTCAGGCCAAAAGACTCAGCGGCCCTGAGAAAGGCCATTTGAAAGAAATGGGCCAGTTCAAGTATTTGAGAGAGTTCCGCTTAGAAGCTATTGAAGGTTTGAAGACCGGTGATGTCATTGATGCCGGGATGTTCAAAGCCGGAGATATTGTGAATGTTATTGGAATCTCGAAGGGTAAGGGTTTCGCTGGCGTAGTAAAGAGGCATCATTTTAAAGGCGGACCTAAGACTCATGGTCAGTCTGATCGGTTACGTGCACCAGGTGCTATAGGTGCCACCACTTCACCCGGTCGTGTTTGGAAAGGCATGAGAATGGGTGGTCACATGGGTGATGAAAGAGTAACTGTCGGTAATCTATCAGTATATAGCGCGGATGCGACCAGAAATCTGATCTTGATTGATGGAGCTGTACCCGGTGCAAAAAATAGTTTGGTGATAATTGAAAAATCACACAAAGGGGGCTAAAAAGTGGAAGTCCCAGTTTATAACATAAGTGGAGAAATAGTTAAAAACATTGTAGTTAACGATGCAGTTTTTGCTGTGCCGTTCAATGAAGCAGTGGTGCACCAGGCGATGGTCAAACAGAGGGCGGATGCGCGTCAGGGCACATCTGATACCAAGGGACGGGGTGAAGTGGCTGGAAGTGGTAAAAAGATGTATGCTCAGAAACATACAGGTGAGGCCAGAGTTGGTGACAAACGTTCGCCTACAAGAGTTCATGGAGGCGTTGCTTTTGGTCCTCATCCCAGGGATTATTCCAAAGCCATGCCTAAGAAAATGAGACAACTAGCTTTACGCTGCCTGATATCTTCTAAGGTTACTGAAGGCGGATTGAAAGTTGTTGAGCAGCTTGCATTTGAAGCTCCCAAAACCAAGAAAATGGTGGAAGCTCTAGAAGCTCTGAAAATAAGTTCGAAGACTTTGATTGTCACTGGTGTTGCGGAAGCGAACGTGGTGAAATCAGCTAGAAATATTCCAGGAATCAAAACTTTACCAGCTCATATATTAAATGTGGTTGACCTACTTACCTATGACACTCTGGTAATGACCGAAGATGCAGTTCGCAAAACAGAGCAGATCTGGGGAGAGGGGTTGTCTCAGGAGGAAAGCAGTGCAGCTATTTGAGGTAATTAGACGTCCTCTGGTAACTGAAAAAAATACTGCCCTGCAAGTTCAGGGAAAATATGCCTTTGAAGTAGCCAGAGAGGCCAATAAAAATCAGGTCAAAGAGGCGGTTGAGAAGTCTTTTAAGGTTAGCGTGACCGCTGTTAACATGATATCTGTCAGGGGCAGAGAACGCAGAGTTGGCCGGAGAATGGTAACCGGCAGTTCCTGGAAAAAAGCGGTTGTTACTCTCAAGACTGGTGATAAGATTCAGATCTTTGAAGGTGTATAACGGTAAGGAGTAGATCAAATGCCATTAATTAAATTTAAGCCGACTTCACCGGGCAGGCGGAACCAAAGCGGCTATACATTTGAAGAGATTACAAAAAGCGAGCCTGAAAAGGCTTTAACGTCTCCGCATAAAGTAGCAGCCGGACGAAATAATCGGGGTGTTATCACTATCCGCCGTCAGGGTGGAGGTGTTAAGCAAGCGTTGCGCGCCATTGATTTTAAAAGAGATAAGATAGGTGTTCCCGGTACGGTTAACGCTATCGAATATGATCCAAACCGGACGGCTCGCATCGCACTGGTTTATTATGCAGATGGAGAGAAGCGATATATTATTGCCCCTGTCGATCTTAAAGTTGGCGATGTAGTAAAGGCCGGTCCAGATGCTGAAGTAAAATCAGGCAACCATTTACCTATGAAGAACATTCCAAGCGGCACAGCTATTCATAATATAGAATTGCTAAAGGGGCAAGGCGGCCAATTGGTAAGAAGTGCCGGTGGTACAGCTCGTTTGATGGTAAAAGAAGGAGATTTCGCTCTCATTCGTTTGCCTTCCAGCGAACTGAGAAAGATCAGTGTTGAATGTTCCGCCACTATAGGCCAGATAGGCAATATCGAACACGGCAATATCAGCCTTGGTAAAGCTGGACGCCGCCGACTTATGGGTTGGAGACCTAAATCCAGAGGTTCCGCCCAGACACCCAGAGACCATCCGCATGGCGGCGGTTCAGGCAAATGCCCTATTGGTATGCCTGGGCCTAAAACCCCCTGGGGCAAACCTGCTTTAGGTTATAAGACTCGTAAGAAGAAATCCTCGGATAAATTAATTGTTAGACGTAGGGAGAAATAATAATGTCAAGGTCGACTAAAAAAGGACCAGCAGTAGATCCGAAATTGATTAAAAAAGTTGAGGCCGTGAATCGTACGGGGCAAAAGACCGTTATCAAGACCTGGTCCAGGTTTTCCACGGTTCTCCCGCAGATGGTTGGCTTGACTTTCGGTGTTCACGATGGTCGGCGTCATGTACCGGTACTGATAACTGAGAACATGGTTGGTCATAGACTGGGCGAGTTCGCGCCTACTAGAACATTTAGAGGTCATGGTACTAAGGTTGAGAAGGCTGCGGCTGTTGCTCCCGCCGCTTAGATTAATATCATATCTAATAAGCATTAATAAAAACTAAAAACTAGGTTAGGCATAAAAATGGAAGTTAAAGCAGTGTCTAAAGACACAGGTGTCTCGCCACGCAAGATGCGTTTGATAGTAAACATGGTAAGAGGCAAGAAGGTTGAAGATGCCCTGAATATTTTGAAATTTGCGCCTACTCCTAATGCTGTTATCGTGGCTAAGACCATAAAAAGTGCATCAGCGAATGCAGAAAATAATTATCAAATGACTCCTTCAGAGTTGAAAATAGTTAAAATTACGGCTGATGAAGCGAGAATGCTCAAAAGGTTTAGACCCCGTGCTCGCGGTAGAGCCAACGAGATTCTAAAGCGTTCAAGTCATATCACAGTCGTAGTTTCAGAGTAGGAGGGATATTTTGGGCCGTAAAGTTCATCCCGTTGGATTTAGAATTGGTACTATCAGAGATTGGCAGAGCAAATGGTATTCCGATCGAAATTACACGGAATATCTTATGGACGATCTGAAGCTTAGAAACGCCATTTTGGCCAAATATGCGGAAGCGGCTATTTCTAAAGTGGATGTTGATCGGCAGGCTAATGAAATCGCTGTTACCTTGCATACTGCGCGCCCAGGCATAGTCATTGGCCGAGGTGGACAACGTGTAGAAGAGATGAGACAGTTTCTTGAGAAACTGGTAGGTAAGAAAGTACGCTTGAATATACAGGAGATCCGCCAGCCAGAGCTGGATGCACAGCTAGTTTCTCGCTCAATAGGTGAACAATTGGAAAGGCGTATCGCTTACCGTCGAGCTATGAAACAAGCTATGTTTCGTACTTTACAGGCAGGCGCCAAAGGTATAAGAATATTATGTTCTGGTAGACTGGCAGGAGCAGAGATCGCTCGGCGCCAGTTGATGCACCAGGGCCGAGTGCCTCTTCATACGATTCGTGCAGATATTGATTATGGATTCAGCGAAGCTCACACTACTATGGGCCGTCTGGGTATAAAGGTTTGGATTTACAAGGGCGATATTTTGCCTGAGAGAAAAGAGACTGAAGTTGCAGGATCTTTGGCTCAGGCTCCGATTGGCGGAGTCAGTGTTGCTGCTCCCGCATCGGCTCCCGTAGTTTCGGAGGTAAAAGATGCTTCAACCAAAGCGAGTTAAATATCGTAAAGTGCAAAAAGGTTCCAGAAGAGGCAAAGCTCATTCTGGTAATACAGTCGTGTTTGGCAATTTCGGCCTTCAAGCTTTAGAGAATTCTTTTATTTCAGATCGGCAGATTGAAGCGGCGAGGCGAGCAATTACTCGTCACATTCATCGCGGTGGTAATGTATGGATACGTATTTTTCCGGACAAGTCGATAACTAAGAAAGCGGCTGAAACTCGTATGGGAAGTGGTAAAGGGTCACCAGATCATTGGGTAGCAGTGGTAAAAGCTGGACGAGTGATGTTTGAGATGGCCGGAGTTGAAGAGGTCGTGGCCAAAGAAGCTATGCGTTTGGCAGCCAATAAACTACCAATCAAGGCTAAGTTTGTTACTAAGGAAACCGGCGCCGCCGTTGGTGCAGTCTAATCCAAGGAGTAGGATTACCGTGAAAATTGAAGAAATGAGACCATTAAGTGTTGAGGAGTTAACTAAGCGTGTGAATGATGCTCATCAAGAGCTATTCAATTTACGTTTCAGGTTATCTACCCGGCAACTGGTGAATCATCGTGAATTACCGAGAGTTAAAAAGGAAATTGCCCGGCTGAATACCATTATTCGCGAGAAGCAAATTAATCCTTAATAAATAAAGTGATTAGCGAATTGGTCAGGTGCTTGCTAATTTCAGGAGAAGCAAAACAATGGCAGGAAAACATAAAGTCAGACAGGGTCGTGTTATTAGCGATAAGATGGCAAAAACGGTAGTGGTGGAAGTTCAGAACACTGAGAAACATCCCCTCTATCATAAAAACATCATCAAGACTGTCAAATATAAGGCTCATGACGAAAACAAAATAAGCAAGGTAGGTGATGTGGTCAATATTATTGAAACCGCTCCTATCTCGCATGACAAAAGATGGCGCGTGGCCGAAGTTGTTGTAAAAGGTGATGTAGTAGAAATCAAACCTACTGAGGTTGTCTGAAATTAATTTGGGGATGGATTATTATGATTCAACATTATACTAGACTTAAAGTGGGAGACAATACAGGGGCACGATCATTGATGTGCATGACTGTGTTGGGTGGAAGCAACAGACAGTATGCGGCCGTCGGAGATATAATAGTTTGCGCTGTTAAGAAAGCTATTCCTAACGGTATGGTTAAGAAAGGCGAAGTTGTCAAAGCCGTAGTAGTGAGATGCGCCAAACCCTATTTGCGCGCCGACGGTTCTCATATCCGGTTTGATGAGAACGCTGCCGTAATATTGGCGGAAGGCAACAATCCTAAGGGCACACGTATATTTGGACCGGTAGCTCGCGAGCTTAGGGAAAAGAATTTTACTAAGATTATATCGCTGGCGCCTGAGGTTTTATAAGAAGGTTAACTATGAAAATCAAGAAAAACGATACGGTACTAGTGATTTCCGGTAAAGACAAAGGGAAGAAAGGCAAGGTTCGCTTCGCTTATCCAGATATACAACGGGTGATGGTTGAAGGCGTTAACATGGTAAAGAAACATGCCAAGGCTAAAGCCCAGGTTAAACAGGCCGGCATTATTGAACGTGAAGCAACTATCGCAGCCGCTGATGTGATGCTGCTATGTGGTAAGTGCAATAAACCCGCCAGAATCGGAATAAGGATATTACAGGATGGCCGTAAAGCAAGATTCTGCCGCGTTTGCGGTGAGGTGGTCGAATAATGTCACAGCTTAAAGAAAAATTTAAAAAAGAAATAGTTCCACAGATGATGGAGCGGATGCAATTCAATAATATTATGCAGGTTCCCCGCCTAGAGAAGATTGTGTTGAATATTGGTCTGGGTGAGGCTATCACCAATGCCAAAGCGCTGGAAGGCGGAGAGACCGATCTGGCAGCTATAGCCGGGCAGCATCCTGTGATAACCCGTTCAAAGAGATCTATCTCCGCTTTTAGACTGAGAGTCGGAATGGCTATCGGCGTCAAAGTAACCTTACGCGGCAAGAGAATGTGGGACTTCTACGAGAAGCTAGTCACAATCACTTTACCACGTGTAAGAGAGTTTTCGGGTGTTCCCCGCAACGCTTTTGACGGACGGGGCAACTATACTCTGGGCTTTAAAGAACAGATTGTTTTTCCTGAGATAGAGTTTGATAAAGTTGATAAAATCCGCGGGTTGGAAGTGGTTATTGTAACAACAGCAAAAACTGACGAAGAGGGGCGAACTCTATTGGAGTTACTTGGTATGCCCTTCGTTAAGGAATAAGGATAGAGAATGGCTAAAACATCTAAAATTGTTAAATCTCAACGACCAGCAAAGTTCAAAGTGCAACAGCATAACCGCTGTTCGATTTGTGGTAGACCTCGCGCTTTTATGCGCAGGTTTGGCATCTGTAGAATCTGCTTTCGTGGGCTAGCTCTCGCTGGCCAGATCCCTGGAGTGAGAAAATCGAGCTGGTAGTTAAAGCTAGCTAAGAGGTGAATTATGATAATATCTGATCAAATTGGAGATATGCTAACTCGTATTCGGAACGCTGGCATGGTTAGGCACGACACCGTAGAAATGCCTACATCCAAAATAAAAGTTGCGGTATTGAGGATTCTAAAAGAAGAAGGATTTATAATTGATTATGAACTGGTTAAAGGCAAACCAGAGCGCCTGATAAAGATCAAGCTTAGATATAAAGAAGATACTAAGTCAATGATAAGTGGCATAGAGCGCGTTAGCAAACCCGGCCTTAGAATTTACACTCAACATAACGAAATACCACGCGTTTACGGTGGCGTAGGTATAGCGATATTGTCTACCCCTAAAGGTGTGATTACCGGGCAGAAAGCTCGCAAGGAAGGGGTTGGTGGAGAAGTTCTTTGCTATGTCTGGTAAATAAGACAGGGAGATATATAAATGTCTAGAATAGGTCGTTTACCCGTAATGGTGCCGTCAGGAGTGACGGTGAATATTAAAAACAATTTGGTGTCGGTAAAAGGTCCCAAAGGCGAAATCAGCCAGTCTTTTGATACTGGAATGACTATAAAGTTCGAAGAAAGCAAGTTGACCGTCAGCCGGGCTAACGATTCCAAGCAAGCCAAAGCTTTGCATGGTCTTACGCGCGCTCTTCTTAATAACATGGTTATCGGCGTTACCAAAGGCTGGGAAAAGAGTTTGGAGATAGTCGGAGTTGGTTTCCGAGCGGAAAAAGCTGGTGAGAAATTGTCAATGCGTCTGGGTTTTTCTCACGCTGTGGAAGTGTCACCGCTGCCAGGTGTGACGTTGAATATTGATGGTCCCACCAAAATTAAAGTGGCTGGTGTTAATAAAGAAGTTGTAGGCGAGATGGCAGCTGAGTTACGCGGTATTCGACCGCCGGATGCTTATAAAGGTAAAGGCATACGATATGCTGGAGAATCAGTACGCATTAAAGCAGGCAAAGCCGGCAAAGCTGTAGGTAAGGGGAAATAATGAAAAGTAATTCAACGAGATCAGCCCGTATTAGAAGACATGAGCGAGTCCGCTCTAAAGTAGAGGGGACTACGGAAAGGCCTAGATTATCCGTTTTTCGCAGTTTGAACCATATCTATGCCCAGGTAATCGATGATGTTAAAGGCGTCACTTTAGCGTCTGCTTCAACCGTTGATCCTGAGATTGTGGGTAGTATGGAAGGAAAAGTAAAGAAATCACAGGCTGAACAGGTAGGACAGACGGTGGCCAAGAGGGCAATGGAAAAAGGTATTGAGTTGGTGGTTTTTGATAGGGGTGGTTATAAATATAGCGGTCGGGTTCAGGCTTTAGCGGAAGCAGCTCGCAAACAAGGATTAAAATTTTAAGAGGTGCTGAGACAGGTGAAAGAAGTAGTAAGTAAAATCGACCCGTCTGGATTAACTTTGAATGATAAGTTGATTTATATTAATCGCGTAGCGAAAGTAGTCAAAGGCGGTAAGCGCATGAGATTTAGTGCACTTACTGTCACCGGCGATGGCCATGGCCATGTTGGCATTGGGATCGGAAAGGCCAATGAAGTCCCCGAAGCTATTAGCAAGGCTGGGGCAGTTGCCAGAAAGAATCTTGTTGAAGTGATTTTAAAAGGTACAACGATTCCTCATGAAATCGAGTTCAAGTATGGGGCGGCCAAAGTTTTACTCAAACCTGCTGCAGCCGGTACCGGTGTAATAGCCGGAGGTAGCGTCAGAGCGGTTCTTGAATCGGCTGGAGTCAAAGATGTATTAACTAAATCTATGGGAAGTTCGAACAGGATAAATGTTGCTAGAGCCACGCTTCTAGCTTTGAAAAGTCTTAGGGATCCTGTAGAGGAACTTGCTAAAAGGAAACCACCCACGAAAGTGGAGGAGGTAGCAACCGGTGGCTAAATTAAGAATTACCTTGGTAAAGAGCGCAAACGGATATAGTCCTGACCAGGTCAGTACGGTTAAAACCCTAGGTTTACGCAAAATAAATCAGTTTGTTGTTCGAGAAGATTCTCTTTGCCTGCGCGGACAGGTTATGAAAGTGAAACATCTAGTGATTGTAAAGGAAGAAGCAGATGCGGCAAAATGAATTGTATCCGGCTCTGGGTTCACAGAAAAATCGAAAACGTGTTGGTAGAGGCAATGGAAGCGGTCATGGTACTTTTTCAGGCCGCGGTATTAAGGGCCAAAAATCCCGTTCAGGTGTTCAAATACAACGTGGGTTTGAAGGCGGTCAGCTTCCTATAATCAAGAGATTGCCTAGGAAAAGAGGTTTTTATAATGCGTTCAGGGTAGCTTATAGCCCAGTCAATGTAGGGGCTCTAAGTATGTTTGATGCCGGGACCGAAATAACTCCTGAAAAATTATTTGAAGCGGGACTTATTGAATCTCTTGTAAAGCCAGTTAAAGTTTTAGCCGATGGCGAACTTAAGACTGCCGTTACTGTCAAAGCAAGCAAATTTTCAGCAGCCGCTAAAGCTAAAATCGAAGCTGCCGGCGGTAAAGTGGAGGAAATTTGAGCAGTAATCCTAGCCAAGGAATGCCTAGACTTTTTCAGGCAATGAAAGATGCTTTCAGCCTGCCCGATTTGAGAACACGGGTTTTGTTCACTATTGGTGTGTTGATTCTGTTCCGTTTGATTGCCCATGTACCCTTGCCAGGAGTTAATTTAGCTGCGCTGGCAGATGTGTTCAGCAAAAACCAGCTTCTGGGTATGCTGGATCTTTTTAGCGGAGGAGCTTTAAGAAACTTCAGTATAGCCGCTATGGGTGTGTATCCTTATATCACGGCTACCATTATTATGACTATCCTGGTTCCGGTAATACC
>Ga0114951_10002236_pt1 | contig 22225 bp, 18 predicted proteins | sample AM7aDNAmetaG_FD_88677 | JGI IMG/M metagenome (GOLD analysis project Ga0114951, IMG submission 88677) | Freshwater microbial communities from Finland to study Microbial Dark Matter (Phase II) - AM7a DNA metaG | ecosystem: Environmental > Aquatic > Freshwater > Lake | place: Finland: Lake Alinen... | reverse complement strand
TAAGCTTTATCAAAGACTATCATACTGTTTGGTGGCAAGATTAAATACTTTAAAAAGGTTTTATCATGCGATTTGGCTTCGCTTATTTTTACAAACTTGCTTGTGTTTGAATGAGCATCAATCATCATGTGAACCTTTAATCCTCCCTTCTTTTTACCATCATTCTTCGGATTTCTTCCTACGCCCTTCATTATATCGGAAAACAGTCTGATAGTGGTAGAATCAAATATAAAAAACTTTTCAAAGGATATGTCTTTAATTCGGCTGACCGACAAAAGTGGGGTAAAGTATTCCAATAGTTCAAAGTAAAATTCCTTGAACAGTTCGTTAGTCCGACTCCGTAGTCCATCGCCAGCAGTACTCTTAGCAGGAGAACTCTCCATTCCCAAATAATTTAACTTGCCTTGCATGGCTTGCATCCCATCGCATACTTCTCCCATAGAGTCACATCTGCTAAAGATGCCAAAAAGCATTGTTACCAATTGATTCCAGGACGTAAATGTCTTGTAATATCTATCTGATGACATCTTTTGAACCAATACATCAAATTTTTCTTTTGGTAGAAGATTAATTATTTGTTTAAAAATCGGCTGACCGACTAAATTTTTCTCATTATCTTTGCTCATGTTATACGTTTTTGTTCCCAAACGCAAACATATAACTCTTTTAAGTAGGTGAGCCAGTCTCACCTACTTTTATCTTTAAATTTTTAGTCGGTTAGTAGTAATAAAAAATGTAAACATTTAATACTATGGTTATCTATCTTTTGGGGCAGCGCCCCTAAATATTTGTAACATTAATAAATCTTCAAAGTTAAGGTGCAGCGCACCGTTATATTACTATTCCCAAGATTCTACATCATCAAAAAAATCAAACAAATATTCATCTTTATACAGAATATCAAAATCCTGTAACAGTTGCAAATACTCTTCACGGAACGACTTTTTCTTATGATGTTCTTCTTGTTTCATGACATAGTTTACAACAGTATCCATTTGTGAACGTGAATAAGTAAACGCTCCATAACCTTTTTGCCATTCAAAACGAAAGCGGGAAAAGTTATTTTTCTTTATCCATTCATTTGTTGAAGTTTTAATTTGTTCCACCAGTATTGGAATTAATTGATTTACATTATAACCGATAAAAATGTGTATGTGGTCAGGCATACTTTTGATAGCAAGTATTTTATGCCCATAATTCTGAACAATGCCTGTTATGTACTTTTCAAGTTCATCTTTCCATATTTTTTGTATTAACGCATCCCTGTTTTTTGGGGTGAAGACCAGTTGTACATAGAATTGAGTGTAAGTATTTGCCATATTAATGTGATTATTATATTTCGGTGCGCTGCACCTTTTTTTTATTTAATCTTTTGTGTTACAAATATTCGGGTGCGCTGCACCAGTATTTAAAATTTAAAATTAGCAATTTATTACGACACCTCAAAAAAAAGATTTAGCCGATATATTAATTTAACTGCTTTTATTAAGTATATTTTTATAATTTTGCAAAAATTTTTATGTTTCAAATAATATAGAAACGAGATGAATAAAAATGATTTTTGCATAATAATGGCAGGAGGTTTGGGAAGCAGGTTCTGGCCTATGAGTAAGACGGCACATCCAAAACAGTTTATTGACATATTAGGGACTGGTCAGACTTTAATTCAGCAGACCTACGAGCGGTTTAAGAAAATAGTACCTAAAGAAAATATTTATATTGTTACCAACTCATCATATAAAAGCCTTGTAAAGAATCAACTTCCGGAACTTTCAAATAATCAGATTGTTTTAGAACCATCGAGAAGAAATACAGCGCCTTGTATTGCTTTTGCAGCTTACAAAATAGCTGAAATAAATCCTAAAGCCAATATGGTGGTTGCTCCGTCTGACCATATTATTTTAAAGGAAAATGAGTTCATTTCTATTGTACAATCTGCTTTAGAAGCATCACGCAAAAATAAATGGCTCATCACATTAGGTATTAAACCAAACCGTCCGGATACGGGCTATGGCTACATTCAGTTTAATGAAGAAGTTGTTTTAGAAAATAATAAGAATTTAAAAAAAGTAAAAACGTTTACTGAAAAACCTAATCTCGAGATTGCTAAATCGTTTCTTAAAAGTGGTGATTTTTTATGGAATTCAGGCATATTTGTTTGGTCACTTAAATCCATTAAGGAAGCTATTGCATTGTATTTGCCTGAAATCAACAAACTTTTTGATTCAGGTAAAGGCTTGTATAATACACCTAAAGAAGAAAGCTTTATTAATAAAGCATATACTGTATGTCGTAGTATTTCAATAGATTATGGCGTTATGGAAAAAGCGCAAAACGTTTACGTTTTAATTTCTGATTTTGGATGGTCTGATTTGGGTACATGGGGTTCATTGTACGAAAACAGAGAAAAAAATACAGAAGGCAACGCCATTGTAGGCAAAAATGTTTTAATGTATGATACAAAAAATTGTATTGTCAATATGCCCAAAGATAAGCTTGCAGTTATTCAAGGACTTGATAATTACATCATTGTAGATACAGAAAACATCTTACTTATTTGTAAAAAATCAGACGAACAACAAATAAGAAAATTTGTTAATGATGTTAAAATTGAAAAAGGCGACCATTTTGTATAGGCGAGTTCTATCCCTATTAATTTATAAACAGCATCTTTTATAGTCACATTGAAAATAGTATAAGCAGAAGTTAATAATCTTTTGCCGACTGAAGACTGCCGACTGAAGACTGCCGACTGAAGACTGCCGACTGAAGACTGCCGACTGAAGACTGCCGACTATTATTTGTAAATTATTTTTGTTTTTTGAACATGTGCTATCTGCTGATAATCTTTACTTCAGTACGTCTGTTTACAGCCCTGCCTGTTTCATTATCATTCGAATCTATCGGGCGTGTTTCACCATAACCTTTGTACGACAGCCTTTTTTCAGAAATTTTATGACTTACAAGATAGTCGTAAACAGCTTTAGCTCTGTTCTCAGAGAGTGTTTTGTTGTGTTCTGCTTTGCCCTGATTATCTGTATGCCCGCTTATTTCTATGATGATACTATTGTTTTTGTTAAGAAAATCAACAAGTTTATTTAATTCTACAAGCGATTCATCTTTTAGATTAAACATATCAGTATCAAAGAATACATTTTTAAGTATAATAGCATCGCCCACTTCTATAGGTTGAAGAGGTATATTTTTAGTAAATGGGTCAAGTTCGCTTTTTTGCCCCTTTAAAGAAAAATTTTCCGAATAGAAAAGATATCCATTCTTCGAAACATTAAGGGCATAGTCATTATCACTGGGAATAGATACCAGAAAGTCGCCGTTAATTTTATCAGAATAGGATTCAACAATTAAATTCCCGGTTTTTAAGTCAATCAGTTCAAATTTGGCTTCCAGTTTTTCATTTGTTTTACTATCATAGACTATACCTTTCAGATAGGTAACCAATTTGGGCCGTGCCTCTTCATACAATTCAAAATAATACAAATCGAATCCTCCAGAACCGCCTTCTTTATCTGACGAAAAGTAAGCTCTATTACCTTTTGCGTTAACAAAAAAACTTTGCTCATCGTTAGGTGTATTTATAGGGTACCCTAAGTTAACAGGCTTTGTCCAGTTGCCTGACGCGTCTTTCCGTGATACAAAAATATCAAGCCCCCCTAATCCGGGATGTCCATCAGATGAGAAATAGAGCGTTTGGTTATCGGGGTGAATAAAAACAGAAAACTCATTGCCTTTTGTGTTGATGATTGGTCCTAGATTAACTGGGTTTCCCCAATAACCGGCACTGTCAACAGTAGATTTCCAGATGTCACTTCCGCCATAACCACCTTTACGGTTACTTACAAAATAAAGAGTTTTACCATCAGATGCATAAGAAGGCTGAGATTCCCAAGCTGCTGAGTTGATGGGCTTTCCTATATTTTTTGGTATAGACCAACTGTTACCAACTTTCCTTGAAAAAAATATATCGCAACTGCCATAACCGGTGCGTCCATTACCATAACCATCATAATCCTCACAAGCTGTAAAAATAAGAATTTTTCCATCAGGAGATAAAGAGGGTTGACCTTCATTATTTGAAGTATTAACAGGAGGACCCAAATTAACACTTTTAGTCCACAATCCATCTTTTTTTGTACTTATAAAAAAATCTTCTTGAACCCTTTTATCATCTTTATTATCTTTTATTAACCTGGTATACATGATGGTATTATCATCTGCCGTAATTACCGGTGAATACTCATTATATTCTGAGTTAATATTCTCCCCCATATTAATGGGTACAAAAGGAACAGGATTTTTAATGGCTTCAATAGCAAAATCACAGATACCTATATTTTTTTCTATGGAACTGATAATTTCTGCATTTATTTTTTTGTCTTTTTGTAATTCAATATAAGTCTGATAATTTGCTTTGGCTTTTTCGTACTTGCCTGCTTTAAAGAGAAAATTAGCATAAATAAAATACAACGATGGTTGGGTGTTTTTGGCTATTTCAATAGCTTCTTGGTAGGCGTCAGAAGCTTCATCATTTTTTTTCTGTTCTGCATTAATATCACCCAAAAGCATGTGAGCTTCTATGAAATTTGCATCAGCTTTTATTGCAATTTTAATCTCTTTCTCTGCCTTCTGGAAATCTTTTGCCTGTATGTAATTTAATGACTTATTAAAGGCTTTGATGGCTTTTTTCGACTTGGTTGATAAATGATAAACATCCTGCCCATTTGTTGTAAATGAAATAAAGATAATTAAGAAAAAGGTTACAAATATTGAAGGCTTCATAAAAATGAGTTATGCTGATTGGTTGTATTAATTAAACGTAAATAGTTGATGAAAGTACAAATAAATATTAAATTAAGAATGTAAAAGTAAAAAACTAAATTATAAAACATCCAATGTATTCTCTGTTAGTTATGATTCGATTTTTGAATTATTCCTTTTATTAATAATTGTTTTGTAATTAATTCCATAATAATAGAACCGTAACGAAGAGAGAAATAAAGGAATACCCATAGTAATATAAAGGATGGCAAGATATTCCGGTGAAAGAATCTCTGATTTTCTGAGCAAAATGCCTGAAGTAATCATTATAGTCATAAGAATATAACTTTTAAAGTCAAAGAAGGAAAACAAACAAGGTTTATCGATATTTAAGTTGATGATTCTATTGGTGTGTTTTAAAGATATTTTTGAGAATAACAACCAATAAAATAAAATACCCCCAATAGAACTTATTATGATTTTTAGTAATAAGAAATCTTTTATATTGCTTAAAAGGGAAATCCCTTTGTATAAAAGCATCCCACCTGCAAATGTCCAAACCAATGCAGCAACAAAAAAGAGATAACGTTTAGGGATTTTTGGTTTTAATAACTGAAAAAAGTTCACTTTATCTTATAATTCTTTCAAGTAGTTTGGGCAAAAATCGTATCCATTATACCAAGAAATTCCACCACCCGGTTCAATTGTTACTTTCCTGAAATTTTCGTATTTCATTAAATCCTTGGTAATTCCTTTGCCAATAAATTTTTTAAAATTAACGATTTTTTCAATTCCATCATTGAACTTTATCCATATCTGAAAGTCATCTAATACTTTTATATTTATTACTTCATTCATAATTATCTTTTATTCTAATGGTTCTATTGGCTCTATTGAATCAGGGATAGATGCTTTTTCCCAGTTATTAAGTAGTTCTTCTCTGTGTAAAGATGCCCATTCCAGCACGAGTGCATGAGCACGCTTGGGTATCCCTCCTATAATTACATTAAAAGTTTGAATCTCATATTCAGCCTTAAATCCTTGATATTCAGCATGAAAATGTGGAGGGTTATGATCCCCGTAATACATTCTAATAATAATTCCGTAAAATCTTGATATTTCAGGCATGGTAACTACTGGATTATTTAGTTCAAATTTACGAAAATATAATTAAATATTTACAAAACTTAATAAAAAGATAGGTGTAATACAAAAAGAAGTATTTTTTTATAAAATCTTCAATGAAGTCATACTTAACGACCCAGCTACTAATTTATCATTGAATAATGTGATTGTTTCTGATTTTTCTTTAAGACCTAAAGCATAAATCAAAGGTAGGTAATGCTCAGGAGTAGGAATTGCCAATTGAATAGATTTTATTTGTTTGTCGTAATTAATGATAGATTGAAAATTGCCTTCCATGAGCCACTGATTTATTTTTTCTTTAGCTTCAATGGCCCAATCATAACCGTAATCATCTTTGTCGAAATTTTGGTAATTTACTAATCCGAGATTATGTACTATGTTGCCACTTCCAATTATAAGGATACCTTTCTTTCGCAAAGGAATGAGTTGTTGGGCAAGGTCGTAATGATATGAAGCAGGCTTTGTGCTGTCAATGCTTAATTGAATAACAGGTATATCTGCTTTGGGATATAAATGTTTAATGACACTCCATGTACCATGGTCAAGTCCCCAGTTTTTATCTAATGCCACTGTTGTAATATAAAGCAATTTCTTTATTTCTTTGGCAAGTTCCGGGCTTCCTTTTGCCGGGTATTGCACTTCAAATAACTCTTTGGGAAATCCGTAAAAGTCGTGAATAGTTGGAGGATTTTCCATAGCTGTGACTTTAGTCCCTATAGTAAACCAATGTGCAGAAATACAAAGTATTGCATTGGGTCTGGGTAAAGTTTTTGCTATAGTTCGGAAACCTTCTGCAAATTGGTTATCCTCAATAGCGTTCATCGGGCTGCCATGTCCTAAGAATAAGACAGGCATATTATCAGTATTCAGGAAATTACTTTTTATCGAACTTGATTCATCTAAGTTACTCATAGCTTTCAAAATTGAATTAACTCCACACTCCACATTCCACACTTCCCCTTAAGGGATATTTAACAACTTATGTGTTTGAAGTGAAATAGTCCATTTTGTATTTTGCTTTATATATTCAATAATTAGAGGCGTAATTTTTGGGGCAACACTCCATTCGGGTTGCATAAATAATTTGCATTTTGGACTTACTTTTAAGGCATTTTGCTCAGCCCATTTAAAATCGCTTTCATCGTGAATAATAACTTTCAGTTCATGAGCTTTTTTAAAATAATAGGGGAGAGGGTTGTGTTTTTTCTTAGGAGATAAACAAATCCAGTCAACCACACCAGTCTTTTCAACAGTCCCAGATGTTTCTATAAAAATGATATATTTATTTGATTTTAGCGAATTTGTAAGATGTTCAAGATTATATAAAAAAGGTTCACCCCCAGTAATAACTATTGAATCAGCCGGTGTTTTTTTAATTTCTGATATGATATCATCTATTTTTAACAGCGGGTGTAATGAGGCTTTCCAAGATTCTTTAACATCACACCAGCAACATCCCACATCGCAACCACCTATGCGTATAAAAAAAGCAGGTTTACCGGTATGGTAACCTTCTCCCTGAAGGGAATAAAACATTTCCATCACAGGAAGTAATTTACCGCTGTCTATAAGTTCTTGATTAGTCAAAAAGTAGTTAATTAGATTAGAATTGAAACTCTTTTTTATATGCTTTTAAAGTATTTGACAACAGACTGGCAATAGTCATAAGTCCGACACCACCAGGTACTGGAGAGATATAGCTGCATTTACTAAAAACTTCATCATATTTAACGTCACCTATCAGTCTGAAACCAGATTTGGTCGTTTCAGAAGGAATCCTGTGCATACCTACATCTATTACAACAGCACCCTTTTTAACCATGTCGGCGGTTACATATTGTGGCTTTCCTATGGCAACTATAAGAATGTCGGCAGTAGCGCATATTTCTTTAATGTTTCTGGTTTTACTGTGGCAAAGTGTAACTGTGCAATTGCCTGGTTTAGCTTTTCGCGATAAGAGAACACTTATCGGCGTGCCTACAATATTGCTTCTGCCCAATACTACACAATTCTTACCTTCAGTTTCAATATTATATCTTTCTAACAACTGGATAATACCATAAGGTGTAGCAGGTAAAAAAGAAGGCTCATTCAAAAGCATCCTGCCAAGGTTCACAGGATGAAAGCCATCAACATCTTTTGAGGGTTTTATTCGTGAAATGACCTTTTGAACAGATATATGCTCAGGAAGAGGCAATTGAACAATAAAGCCATCAACTTCGTCGTCATTGTTTAAAAAATCAATAGCTTCTAAAAGCTTATTCTCAGAAATCGTACTTTCATACCTGTAAACAGAGCTGGTAAACCCAACTTCGTGACATGACTTTGATTTGTTATTTACATATGTTAGACTGGCAGGGTCTTCACCAACAAGTACAGCTGCCAGATGTGGCACTCGCTTATTTGAGTCCAGCATAGAACGTACTTCAATAGCTATCTCGCTTTTGATGTCGTCAGCTATTTTCTTTCCATCAATAATTATAGTATTCATATGTCTGATCATTAATTAGTTTCTATATGTAAAATCAGAGTTTGAATCAGAATTTTCAACTTCGAGGCTTTCGAAGTTTTGAAAAATCAAGGAGTTTACTAAAGTAAACGACTGTTTTCAAAACAAGAGTAACGAAGAAGTTGGATATTCTGGACAAACTCTAACGTTTCATCTTCGACATATTACCCATCATCCTCATCATATTCTTACCACCGCTCTTAGTCATCATTCTCATCATTTTACGCGTATCCTCAAATTGCTTAATCAATTTGTTAACTTCCTGAATATCATTACCGCTACCCAATGCAATTCTTTTTCTTCGCGTACCGTTAAGAATACCGGGATCACCTCTTTCCTGAGGTGTCATTGAATTAATGATGGCTTCAATACTTTTAAAGGCATCGTCTTCTATATTAATATCTTTCATTGCTTTGCTCATGCCTGGAATCATTGAAACCAGATCTTTCACATTCCCCATTTTCTTTATCTGTTGAAGCTGTGATAAAAAATCATTGAAATCAAATTTGTTCTGGGCAATTTTCTTTTGAATAGCTTTTGATTCTTCAATATCAAATTGCTCCTGAGCTTTCTCTACCAACGACCTTATATCTCCCATGCCCAGAATCCTGTCAGCCATCCTTTCAGGATAAAAAACATCAATGGCATCCATCTTTTCGCCCAAGCCAACAAACTTAATGGGTTTATCAACAATAGCTCTGATAGTTAAGGCAGCACCACCACGTGTATCACCATCGAGTTTTGTTAATATCACCCCATCAAAATTAAGCCTGTCGTTAAATGCTTTTGCTGTATTAACAGCATCTTGTCCTGTCATAGAATCAACCACAAATAATGTTTCGTGTGGATTGATATTAGTTTTTATACCATGAATCTCATTCATCATCTGTTCGTCAACTGCCAGTCGACCTGCTGTATCAATGATGACAATATCGTATGCGTTTTCTTTAGCATGGATAATTCCTTTCTTAGCAATAGATACAGGATCGGTACTCCCTTCAATGGTAAAAACGGGAATTTCAATCTGTTCTCCAAGTACCTGTAATTGGCTTATAGCTGCTGGTCTGTAAACATCACATGCCACTAAAAGCGGTCTTTTATTTTTCTTGGTTTTAAGATAATTAGCCAGTTTGGCAGCAAAAGTAGTTTTACCTGACCCTTGCAATCCGGAAAGTAAAATAACAGAAGGATTTATCTTAATGTTTATTTCCGTTTTCTGTCCTCCCATCAACTCTACTAACTCATCATAAACTATTTTTACCATGAGTTGTCCGGGCGAAATAGCCGTTAATACATTCTGTCCTAATGCTTTTTCTTTTACCTGGTCAGTAAAAGTCTTGGCTATTTTATAATTAACATCCGCATCTAAAAGTGCTTTCCTTACTTCTTTCAATGTCTCTGCTACATTTACCTCTGTAATCCTTCCCTGTCCCTTAAGTACCTTAAAAGCCCTGTCAAGTTTATCGCTTAAATTCTCGAACATATTTTGTTGGTTTTTTATTTTGAGTTGCAAAGCTAATAATTTATACCCAATCTGAGGAAAATTTATTACCCCTAAAGTTTATAGCTTTTTTCGGATAGATTAATTTAAGTTCCAAGTCCCAATATCAAAGCCCTAAATTTCAGGGAATAGAAAAAATTTCATTTTCAAGGTTGTTTTTATCCCTTGAATTTTAAATCTGAAGCCTGAGACTTGGAATTTCACCGTTTTAGTCCAAAATATTTATGTTTGCTATTAATTTATAGAAATTAATTTTTTAGTTTAATTTTGCCTTCATCTATTCAAACTTAATAAAACAAGTGTTATGAGATTATTATTTTTTATGTTAATGCTCACAATTTGGGGATGCAATAATAACGATGCTATTACGGCTAGTAATAATTACTCACCCAAAGACTTCACAGTAAAAGGTAATGTGAAAAAAATTTTAGGCGATAAAGTTTACTTGTATAATTTCTATGGACACAGTACACATCGTATTGACTCTGCTAAAGTTGACCCTAGTGGAAAGTTCACTTTTAAGTTAAAAAAAGAATTACCTGTTGGCCTTTACCGTATTATTCTTGGAAAGACTTTGAAATCGCAGTTCACTGGCGGAGGAGAACAATATGTCGATTTTATTTTTAAATATGAGGATATATCTTTTGAAACCAATTTCGATTTCCCCTATGATAGTATGAAAGTTATAACTTCTGATGAAAATCGTTTGTATTATCAATACTTGCTTAAAAGTGACGAGAATAAGTCTAAACTGGATGTTTTGTTATATTGCCTTCAGTATTATCCCCGTACGGACGATTTTTATAAGAGTTTCTCTAAACAGTATAAGAAAGTTTATGATGATTATGATGATTTTTTAAATGCTCTTATTAAGAAAAATAATGGAAGCTTTTTAGCTAAAATTATAGCCTTTGATAAAATCCCTTATGTTGACCCAATGCTTGGTAAGGATAAAAGAAACGAAATTTTAAAGAAAGATTTCTTTGGTAAAAATGATTTCTCAGACACCCTATTGTTACATACTGATTTGATACCTTCAAAAGTTATCCGCTATTTATCTTTCTACCGTAACGAAAACCTTATTCAAGAAGCCCAGGAAGCTGAATTTATTAAAGCCGTTGATATTATCCTTAAGAAAGCAGGGGCCAACGAGCAGATATATAATGACGTTTTGGATTATCTCATCGAAGGATTTGAAAAGTTCGATATGGAAATGACACTCCTTCATATTTATGATAATTATGTGCAAGGGAGCTCTTGTATAGAGGAAGGACGTGCTAAGTCGTTAAAGGAAAAAACAGAAGCCATAAAACTTTTGGGTAAAGGGCAGCCTGCTCCTGATTTTACAATTATAGATTTAAATAATAAAACAATCAAATTGCAAGATGTAAATGCCAAATATACTCTGGTGATATTCTGGGCAAGCTGGTGTTCACACTGTACCAAAGTAATACCTGAAATAAAGAAAATATATGATGAGACAGACAGAAATAAGTTGGAAGTGATAGCTATTTCTTTAGATACTGATAAAAAAGCTTGGAAAGACTTTATAGATCAGAATAAATTAAACTGGATAAACTTCTCTAATTTGAAAGGATGGGATTGCCCTATCGGTCGCAGCTATTACGTATACGCTACACCTACTATGTTCTTGTTGGATAAAGATAAAAAAATTCTGGCCAAACCTCTTAATGTAAGAGATCTAAGATCTTATTTGCAATAGCAGAACCTCGCTTGCTCATGGCTTCACATTAAGTTATACTATTTCAAATTATTATTTTCTTGTACTTTATTGTTTGATTAGCTATTAAGTATTGATGTGATTATTAATTATTAAAAAGTGTTAAGGCAAGATTAATTTGAAAAATTTAAGAAAAATTTAAATAAATTTGCATGCATTAATATTAATAAATTTATTAAAAATGAAAAAAATAACCTTAATCTTTGCGTCATTGGCATTCTTATTTTCATGCCAGTTGGCAAATTCTCAGACAAACACAAGTAAACAAACAACAATTAAAAAGGAGGACAAAAAACAAGTGCAACAGGAAACCCCAAAAACAAAAAACAGAGTGGTCGTTCTGGAAACAACCATGGGTACTATTAAAGGTGAACTTTATGAAGATAAAGCCCCTATCACTACTGCCAATTTTATTAAATTAGTTGAAAAAGGGTTTTACAACAACCTTATTTTTCACCGTGTAATTCCTAATTTCATGATTCAGGGTGGCGATCCCGAAGGAACTGGTCGTGGTGGTCCAGGCTATTCTATTAAAGATGAATTTGGCCCCGGTTTAAAACACGACAAAGCTGGCATGTTCTCTATGGCCAATGCAGGACCTAACACAGGCGGCAGCCAGTTTTTTATTACAACAGTACCCACACCATGGCTTGATGGTAAACACGCTATCTTTGGACACGTTATTGAAGGCCTCGATGTGGTTTTGAAGATAGCTGATGTACAAAGAGATAAACAGGATAAACCATTGAAAGATGTTGTAATGACTAAAGTTTATATCGCTAAATAATTAACATACCTCTATATTTTTAAAAAGCAAAAAAACATAATTGTTTTTTTGCTTTTTTTATTTACTTTTAACAATATATTGTTATTTTTAATTAAGATACAATGTCGCAAAATAGAATTCAGACATTTGACTTGCTGAAAGGTATTGCAGTTATATTTATGATTCAGGTTCATATTGTCGAATTGTTTGCATCTCAATATTTTTTCAACAGTCATATAGGTAAAATTCTGCTTTTCTTAGGTGGCCCCCCCGTGGCTCCAATATTTTTAATTGCTTTTGGCTTTTTTATTGCAAAAAGCAACAAAAACATGCTTCAGCTTTTCCAAAGAGGATTTTATATTCTGATTGTTGGCTTGTTACTTAATATTGCCTTAAATTTTAATCTTATAACTTCTGTTTGGCGTGGCAGATTTGATATTGATGTTATGCCTTACATCTTCGGCGTTGACATTTTAATTAATGCAGGTATAGTGCTTTTAATAATGGCTTTTATAAAATATTTTATTAAAGATAATGTCGTATTTCTTATAATAATAGTTGCAATCACTGCTTTTCTTGGTGGTTTTATGATGAATTATACCTGTGAACATGGTGCATTGCAATATATTTTATCTGTTTTTTATGGCACGAGCCGATGGTCTTATTTCCCAATATTTCCATGGCTTTCTTACACCATGTCCGGTTACATATTTTTTTTCTTACTTAAGAAACTTGATTTTAATAAGATTGACACTTTTAACATAAAAATCATTTCAGGCATATCTTTTCTTGTTTTCTTGTTTTTTACTTTTAATTATGCAGTTGATATTGCATCAGATTTACAAAATTACTACCATCACAGGCTCGTTTTCTTTTTGTGGGTTATTGCTTTTGCTGGGTTTTATGGGTTCTTTGTTAACGAGACAGAAAAACTTTTAGGAAAATCTTTAATTTTCAGATATATAAAGTGGTTGGGAGAGAATGTTACCCTCGTTTATATTATTCAATGGATAATTATTGGGAATATAGCAACAGAAATATTTAAAACAGTTTTATCTGAATATTCTTTGATGTTGTGGTATGTTTCTATTTTAGCAGCGACAAGTATTATTGCCTATTTGTTATTGAAAATTAGAAGAAAAATTTTCAATTAGTTTTGACGCTTTTCAAGTTAGTTTTATTTTAATTCTACCGTTTTTATCATTATCTGTTCAAATTTTTTAGTCATTTCACTTGCCGGACAAATAAAATTATTGGCAATAATAGAAAATACTATTGTGTCGTTTTTTAGAGTACAGGCATAGCCCGCATAACTCTTTACACGTGACATGGTGCCGCTTTTAGCACTTATCTGACCTTCAGCATTGCTGCCTATACACAATTTGCGTAGCGTACCTGTTTCTCCAGCTTTAGATAAAGAATTATAAAAATCAGAGAAATTTGCTGAACTTTTCATGTAAACAAGAACATCTGTTAATTGTTTGGCTGTTATTGCATTATAACGGGATAATCCGCAACCGTCAAACATATATAAACCCTCTACATCAACACCTTTTTGCTTCCAGAAATTTACAATAGCATTAGCTCCTGATTCTGTATCACCTATACCATACTTTTTTAAGCCGATATGTTTGAGCAAATGTTCAGCAAATAGATTGTTGCTGTGCATATTTACATTTTCTACTATTGAAAAAACGGTAGGTGAATAAATGACAGCAATCTGCTTCATGTCACTATTTTTTTTGTTTTCTGCCTCCTTGGCTTCAACATCATATATAGTCATGGGAGAACCTTTAATATATATACCCTTTAATAAAAGCTTTTCAAACATTTCAAATGCGATAAGGTAGGGCGGATCTGGAATAGCTCCTTTAAGGGTTATCTTTGAAAGCGCCTTTGGAAAGCTTCCTTTGATAATCTTTCTAAAACTACCCGGCTGATTTAAAATGAATAGTGATTCTTTTTCATCATCTGTTATAACAAAACTATTATAAAAGGATATAGAAGGTATTTTGGGTATTATATTGACAGCATCAGGTTTTACAAATCCTTTGTCATTTTTTGAGATTTCGTATAAATAAGTATTATCGTAAACGGTTAATCCATTTGCAGCAGCAGCATAGGCTTCATTTATTTCACCATAAGACCAGGAATAAGGTATAGCATCTATACTAAAAATTCGGGGGTCAGCAATAATATTCCCATTTATAGTGTCTAAATTCAAATCTTGTATTGCTTTAATAAATGTATCAACAAACCCCGACTGATCATAAATGGTAGATCCGAGAGCAGGATCACCACCTCCGTTAATATAAATATTACCGTTTAAAATTTTGTTTTTTATTTTCCCATCATAGCATAATGTGGTTTTAAATCGAGTATCAGGTCCCAGTATTTCCAGGGCAGCAGCAGAAGTAAGTATTTTCATTGTTGATGCCGGCACTAAACTTAAATAAGGATTGTATTCTGAAATTATTGAATCCTGTGTCAAATTGTAAAAAACATAAGCTAAAGAAGCATGCTTTAAAACACTGTCAGTTTTTAGTGCGTCAAGAAGAATAAATAATGAATCTTCCTCTGGATGGGTCAGCGAATCATTAACAACCTTTACAACTCTAACAGCTTTCTTCTCAACATTTTTTTGTTTTCCACAATTAAAAGAAGTGTTTTTTATAATTAAAAACAGACAGAAAAAAATTAAAAGAATTTTAATTATTATACCTGCAATGTTTCTATACATTTTATAAATTAATATATTAGTTACTATTTTGGCATAAAGATATATGTTTTTATAAGTATAAGTTTAAAAAGCCTTTTTTCGATTATGGAAAATTTCTTTGTTTTATTTATAAAAAATATTTACCCCTCATCTATAAACTCCCTTATACCTTATACTTTATACCTCTATACCTCTATAACTCTTTACCTCTATAACTCTTTACCTCTATAACTCTTTACCTCTATACCTCTATACCTCTATACCCTTATACCCCTATACCTTATACCCCTATCTCATAATACTTGAATAATTATTTAAATCAATTCCGTAAGTCAGTAATATTGTATAAGAAAACTCATATTTAGAGGTGAAATGCAACAAAAGCATACCCGAATAACATAATGGAGGCCCTGGAATAACAGGTATCAATGAGCCTATTAACCCGGTTATAAGCAGTAAAATACTAATTAAATATCCATGCGGTAAAACTGAATTATTATGCAGTTAAAGATAGGATTAATCGCATTTTTACGTTTATTAATTCTTATCTGGAATAAACAAAAATAATAATAAATAATAAAAAATTTATTTAATTTTATATTCAAATAAGGGTATAATTCTTTTTTTGTGTAATAATGAAAAAAAGTAACTTATTTATTAATTTTTTAAATTCTAAAACCATGAAAACTAACCAATTATTAAGAAAAGCAATTATTGGAACATTTGCATTAATGTTTATAATTGCATCAGGATGTAAAAAAGATAAAGTATCCGAAACTCCTGACACTAGTTCAATGCAACAACTTGCAAAAGATGAAGTTGCTGTTGAAGCAGCATCTGATGAAGCATTAAATGATGCTAACGACTATTTGTCAAGCAATAGCAGCAAACAAATGAGTTCTTTACCATGTGGTGCTACCATTGATTCAACTAATGTTGTAAATGATACCATAACTTATACGGTAACATTTAACGGACTTAATTGTGCCGGAAACAGACTCAGACAAGGTACTGCACTTATAAAAAAACATATCAATACACATTGGGCTGTTGCTAATACATCAGTAACTGTTACTTTAATTAACTTTAAAGTTACTAGAGTTGCAACGGGTAAATGGGTAATTATCAATGGAACAAAGACCTTTAAAAATGTAAGTGGTGGCTTGGTTTGTCAGTTAGGAAATGGTACTGTTACCTCAGTAGTTCATGAAATCACAGGTACTGTAAATGTAACTTTTGAAGACAACACAACAAGAACATGGCAGGTTGCTCGCAGAAGAACATTTTCAGGTACGCAAGGGCAGCTTATAGTTACTCATGAAGGGTTTGGTGCAGCAAATGGTTACAGTAACCTGGTTACATGGGGTGTTAACAGACATGGAGAAAATTTCTATACACAAATTATTCAGGGTGTGGTTTTCAAACAAACATGTGGCTGGGATCCATGTGCAGGAGTAAGGAAACATAGTATACCTTCAGATAATAAAGAAGCTACTTTAACATTCGGATACGATGACAATGATCAGCCCATAAGCGGTACTTCATGTCCCACAAAATACAAAGTGGACTGGGTAAAAAATAGCAATTCCGGTACATTATATCTTCCCTTATAATAGTCATTCACTAAAAAAAGAGGCTGTCTCAAAAGGACAGCCTCTTTCATTTTATATAGTTAACATTTAAAAATATCTGTTTTCGTAAAAACTCCACGTACCACTGAAACAAAATCGTGTATTATGTTTTTTGTTATAACGCCTTACAAAGAAAAGCATCAATCTGGCTTCAAAAGGAAAATAAAAGAAATTGCTTCTGAAACGCCATCTGTTAAGTTTGAAAAAAGTATTTAGAAACAGCTTAACCACGCTTTTAAGTTCAGGGGGAGCAATCTCTACAATAGATTTGTTATAAAATGGAAAGAAATAATTGTAATAATATTCAAGCCGATGTTTAAAATGCTTCTTATGCCAGACTAAATCTGAATTAAACATAGTGTAGTTACTCCATGCTTCTAGTGTAGGTGGGGGGATAAATCCACTGGTTAATGCTAAATTATAAAGTGGCGTTTGAGGAAATGGAGTATAATAGAAAATTAATATTTCTAATTGCTCATCTAAGAGCTTAGCTTTTCTTATCATATTAAGCGTTAGTTTCAGGTCTTTTTCAGGATTCATTGGCAAACAAACCATTGTCGAAAAAACTGTTGTGATATGGTGTCTTCTTAACGACTGAGCTACAGCAAAGTTCTCTTCAACAGTTTCTTTTTTATTGATAATGTCCAAAACTTCCTGACTTCCTGATTCAGCACCTACATATATTTTCCTGCACCCAGCTTTATATATTATTTCAAGATCAACATCAGTGTAAGCAAGTAAATTTTTAGCATGTCCAGAAGCTATAAATTCAAAATCTAATGCTGCTTCTATAATTTCTTCACAAAGCGATATAGTGAATTTACGGTTAACAAAAAAATTATCATCCTGAAAATTGATGTATTTAAAACCTGTTTCAGATTTTAAATATGTTAAGTCGCTTATAATTAATTCTACAGATTTGGGAAACCATTTTTTATTATACATGGTTGACATAGCACAAAAACCACATTCATAAACACAACCATGGCTTGCAAAATAAACCAGCGTATTATTAAAAATATATCTCTTGACATCAATTAGATTAAAGTTAATCGATGGAAAAATATTAGTATCATAAAACTTTTCCCGCTGATTGATAATTATCTTGTCATTAAATTTATAGGCTAATCCTTTTATTCCGGATAAATCATTTCGTTCTTCTGATATTGCTGTTATTAGTTCTCTGAACGCCAGTTCTCCCTGTCCGTGTATAACATAATCAACATAATCTTCTTTAAGGGTTTGTTCTGGCATAACAGAAGGATGCCACCCTCCCCATATTATTTTTGCCTGGCTATGATTTTTCCTGATGAATTGCGAGAAATTTATAGCTCCTTTTATTTGATGACCCGTCATAGTACTTATACCAACAAAGTCAATCTGATTGCAACGTTTTTCTATTTCATCCTGATAGTCTGGAAGAATATCTTCATCGATAATAATAATATCTAAATTTAAATCTCTTAATACCCTTTCAAGATATAATAATGCATAAGGCATTGAGAAACGGGATTCACCTTCCGGTACTGTTGATGGGTAAAATAGAATCAATACTCTTTTGTTCATCTGAATATTAATTCGCTTTAATTTTAATAAAATGCTTGAAGGCTATTGCAATGTTACTTTTATTTTTAACAACTACAAAATATTGCCCTGAATTTAAAGGTCTGCAATCAAAGGTAAAGTTGCTTTGAACAATATTGAACCGGCTAATCAGATTTAGCATGGCATCATAAATTTCACAATATAATACATTGTTGATTGAATCGTCATATGTAAAATTAATTATATCACTGGTTGGGTTTGGAAAGATATTAAGTGAAAATTGTTTATTAAAAATATCAGAAATTGAAGCAGGGGGTGGCAAATTATAATTTAACGAAAACTCTGATGTGTTGCCGGAGCTATCTGTAGCAGTTGCACATAACTTGCTTAATGATAAGGGATGATTAAAAGAGACACTGAAAGAGCCGTCAGATATTGGTATAGTTGAGCATAGATAAATCTTTCCCTGACCATAACCTGAAGGATAACTATCTGAAAGAAATAATTCTACTTTAGCTTTTTGAGGGTTTTGGGTATCGAGAGTACCAGTAACGGTTGTTTCACCGCTTATTTGATTATATACTGCATTTTGAATAACAGGGTAATTCATACCCATATTTGGTCCTGTGTCAGTATCACCGGGGTCGTTGGCATTAGGGCCCGGAAAATATAAGTCAATACCCAGACCAGTATTATTATAGATACTGTTTCCTGAAATGGTATTGTACAAATCATTAGCAGTCATTACAGTAACTCCATTCCCGCCATTATAGGCAATTACGTTGCCCGAATCGGGTGCTATACCGATTATATTCCAGTGGCAACCCTCTGCAATGCGTATTCCATCACCTCCATTGGGTAATGGATTCAAGCCGGTAGCATCCGTCCCTATTTTATTACGTGTTATCTTATGACTGTCTGTGCCTGCAACGTGAATAGCAATACCTTGCTGTAAATTACCCGAAATTACGTTAGAATCTATTAAATGCTTTTTCGGAACACCATCTACTACTATACCATTGCCATTTGGAATTGCAGATAAGCCGGTCTTGTCTGTGCCGATGTAATTACCAATAACAACGTTCTCTGTAGTCCCCAGATTATAAATAAATACACCATATCCCGAATTACCTGAAATAAGGTTGCCTGCGCCTGCTTCGTATCCACCTACTTCATTATATCTTGAGCCATCGTCGAATAACACACCATAAGTATTAGGAACAGCAGCAGTCCCCTGTACATTAGTACCGATATAATTGCCAATAATTTTATTATGCCTGGTATCTCCGCCAATCATAGGGATGCCATATGCGTCATTGCCTGAAACAAAATTCCTGTCTTCAGGAGTGTAGCCACCAATAATATTGTACTGTGTTAGCCCTTCGAGGCTTATGCCATCATAATTTTTAATAGCTAAATTACCGGTGCGATCTAAACCAACATAATTGCCTTTGACAATATTGCTGTTAGACTGAAGCAGTCTTAATCCGATATGAGAATTACCGCTGATAATATTTCTGTCTTCAGGATTGGTTCCACCAACGATATTTGCATAAGCCTCGCCTGAAATCTCAATACCAATATAGTTCGGTAAGCTGTCTGTTGCATTATAATTTACACCTATATAATTACCCTTTATAATGGTATTGGTTGCTGCATTTCCCGAAACCTGAATACCATATATAAAATCAGAGATGATAAATCCCTTTATTACGACATCAGGAACATTAATTACAAAAAAGCCATAATCAACAGTACCATTCCCATCAAGCATAATTTCAGGGCCATCAGCATTGGTATTCCCCACGAAAGCAGTCTGTGTAGTACCGTCAATAACAGTTCCTGCTTTCATAATATAAGAAAGGGGAGAGGTTAGTGAAATAGTCCACACTCCTGTCTGACTATTAAACCCGCCATCTGTAAGTGGTATATTAAACTTGATGTTGTGTGGACCACCTGAAGTGGAATTAACACTTGTTATAGCTGCTCTAAGTGAACCTGTGCCTGAATTGTTAGTGTTCACAACTATAAAATCTGTTGCAAAAGCACTTAATGAAAATGTGATTAAGATGAAATTAAATGTAATTTGTTTCATGCTTGTTTATCTTTTAGTAATTATTTCTAAAATTTGTATAATTTGAGGTATTTTTTTTTGGTAAATTGTATTTTCCCTGAAAGGGAAAAATATGAATAGCTCCGCATGCAATGCGGAGTTTAATGTATAAAATTGATAAGCAACCCTGAAAGGGTTGAATAAAACTACAATAAGTATTTTTCATCAAAACTAATTCCGTGTTCAATCAATAATTCAATATCTTCTTCCGTAAAGCTTTTGATTCTATGGTGTTCTTTTTGATTTTTTACATATTCTATTAATCTGTCTTTATCCTTCGCAGAATAAGTAAATGCCCCATATCCAGCTTGCCAACCGGGAAAATCTTTAAAAATTCCGTTTTCTTTTATCCATTTTGTGCTGGAAGTTTTTAGGTCTTTTACTAAACTTGCCAAGGCTATTGTAGGATGGATATGGGTAACAATATGAATATGGTCTTCCACACCGTTTATGATATATCCGTGACAATTTTTGTTTTTTAAAATACCCCAAAAATATCTGTAAAGTTCATTAGTCCGTTCTTCCTTTAAAACTGGCAATTGATTTTTTGTAGTAAAAACAATTTGATATAAAATTTGCGTATAAGTTGACATTTATTTTATATATTATTCAACCCTTTCAGGGTTGTAAATTAACACATGATTTTAATCCACAGGTGTAACCTGTGGCTATTGTTATTAAATCCCTTCGGGATTTTGATTAAGATATTTTGTGTAAAATAAATTATAAAGTATTTCATTATAAAACTCTTGGTTTGTTATCTTTTTATAATTATTTTTTCAGACCTATTTAGTTTTTCATTTTCTCCAATTTTTAAAAAATAAATACCTGGCGATAAAGAAGTTAAATCAATTTCATGCGTGTTTAATCCTGATAAAGTCTCTAATAAAAAAGAATTATTCGCTTTTCTACCCAAAACATCGACGATAGAAAAAGATATCTCCGAATTACCTTCTGAAATAAACTGAATATTTATTTTGTCATCAGCAGGGTTGGGATATACACTAAAATTAGTATTTGATTCTTTAGTTTCAATAATATTTGTAATAACGATAAAATTCTGAGCAAACTCTGAGGTACTCCCACAAGCATTGGTGGCTGTTGTTGTAATAAGCTCTCCTGATTGTACACCGGGTTCGAAATAAGACCAGCTGCCCGAGGTGTCTGGAATGGCAGTTCCTATAAATTGCTTCCCATCTCCATAATTGAAAAAATTAGGCTCTGCCTTAAAAATTTCAATAATGCAATTTTGAGGTTCTTGGGTATCAAGTTGACCTTTAATCCAGACATAACCGTTTTGTGGGTTGAAAGCTGCAGAGGTTATTACAGGATAATTCATCAAATCATTGGGCCCTGTATCTGCGTCTCCTGCATCATTTTGATTAATACCTTCTGGAAAAATATCAATACCTAAATATGTGTTGTTATAAATAGAATTTGAAGAAAAGGTATTGCAAACAGTTGTATTGTCCATTATCAAAATACCAGCTGAGTCATGGTTGGCAATAATATTCCCATTATTCAAAGTGCCAATCTTGTTGTGTTTTGCACCATTATATATAACGATACCTGCTGCTCCGTTTCCTAAGGGGGTTGTTAAATCAGATGCTACACCTATTTTGTTATTCGTTACAATATTACTGTCAGGATTTTCAAATAACAATAATCCGTATTTTTTATTGCCGCTGATAATGTTTTTATCAACAGTATTGTTGCTGGCATTTGTAATAACACAAATTCCATAATAGTTAGGCAGAGATAACATGCCGCTGATATCT
>Ga0114951_10002235_pt1 | contig 22233 bp, 28 predicted proteins | sample AM7aDNAmetaG_FD_88677 | JGI IMG/M metagenome (GOLD analysis project Ga0114951, IMG submission 88677) | Freshwater microbial communities from Finland to study Microbial Dark Matter (Phase II) - AM7a DNA metaG | ecosystem: Environmental > Aquatic > Freshwater > Lake | place: Finland: Lake Alinen... | reverse complement strand
TATATGGATCCATCCTGGTTGCGTTCAAGGCCGCACCCACATCCATCAGCGGATCAGGCGGCACCATCCAGGCGATCCAGACCTTCGCGGGAACTGGCACCTGTGCTGCCCCCCTCTCCGGCAGCGGTGGGACCACCCAGGCAATTCAGACGATCGCCGGAACCGGGACATGCGCGGGTGTGGCCCCACTCACAGGCACGGGCGCGACGGTCCAGGCGGTGCAAACGATCACTGGATCCGGGACTTGCTACGCCGCCCCGCTAACTGGCACCGGTGCAACTGTTCAGTCCATCCAGACGATCGCCGGGGCTGGCACCTGTTCGGAATCGGGCCGACCGCTCACCGTCACCCTCTATGCCAACGATGGAACCACCAATCTGGTGACCTCCCAGTCAGTGGAGAGTCGCATCGTAACCCTCGGCCGGATCGGCTGGGCCATCGATGACCAGCTCACCAAGATCCAGCCCTCCGACCTGACACTCCAGATCGCCGATGACGACGAGGCCGTTTGGACCTGGCTGCAGACCCAGCTGCAGACGATCAATGCCGGCGGAGACCAGCAACTCTTCCCCCCGTGGCTGGTGGTCTACCAAGCTGGGGAAGATGTATTCACCGGGTTGATCGACCTCACCAGCCTGCGTCGGGATATGAGCAAGCGCCTCATCGATCTCGCAGCACAGGACTGGAGCTCCATGCTGGCGAACGTGCCCCTCACCGACATCAGCCGACCGCTCCCGACAGGACTGTCCCACCGGGCAGGCACAAACCTGGGGGTCGGCATCGCGGCGATGCTGTTCGGGCTTATCTGGTGCGGAGCAGAGCATCAAATCTATCTCCCGAAGGGTTTGGATATCCGGGCTGGGGATTTCATCACCTCCAACCTGACGGGCATCCAGCAGTTCAAGGTCAGCATGCGCACCTTCACCAGCAATAAATGTGTGCTGCATGTACCCGGTTGGAACTGGATCTCGCGGGGCGCTACCTCCGCTACGTTTTCGCGGGTGGCGACAGAACTCGATCAGCTCCCGTACTACACGGCCCAGTCGGGTGTCCGACCCGGAAACGCCATCGCGCTGAACTCTGTGGAGGGGATCACCCCGGGAGATACCCTCCAGGCTGTTGGGGGCTCTGAAATCCTTGTCGCCGATGTCGACAATGAGCGCAAGGAGATCGTGTCCCTCCGTGCCATCACAGGGATCGCCGCAGGGACCAGACTGTACCTGAGCGCGGAAAGCCTGCGCTACCTGGTCAACCAGGATGCCGCCGAGCTGGCCTCGCTGGTGGCCCAGCCCTATTCGGTCGACGTGGCCCGCTTCGTCCCGGGCGAACTGGTGCGCCCCCTCTTTGGATGGCTCACGAACGAAAACGTGGCCGGTGCGGACCTCCTCCACCCCAGCGATATTGAGCCCACAGCAGACGGAAAGGTCCGGATCATCTGCGAGAACGGCGCATTCAAGGGCACCCCCGAGGCTGGCTACGCCATCGACGGGGCCTGGGGTGAGCGCTACGTCGACTGGACCAGTCAGCAGGTGGCCGCTCCGGCTCTCGTCATGCCGGATGACTCTCCGGACATCTCGGAAGCAGCTGGGACTCGAAACCGAGTGTTCTATGTGTGGAGCTGGGTCCGGGAGCAATACATCCAGCGCACCCGGGAGAATGGGGACACGGTCACCTATCGCAGCGTCTGGGCGCTGATTCCCCAGCTGGTCTACACCCCCAGGGCGATCAACTATCCGACCTATTGCATCGGCTATGACTACTCCCGGATTCGGAGGATCGTAGTCTCCAACCCGAACACGGGCTTCGCGACCTACTCCGAGCGCCGGTGGAACGGCTCCACCTGGAGCGCGGCCACCACCGGCAACTGGCCCGTCACTGGCTGGTATCCCTGCCAGATGGTGCCCATGCTCGGCGTGGCAGCCACCACCGGCCCCGTCAGCCCCCAGGGGTGGGCCATGCTGGCCCTGGTGAGCGACGGTGTCTCCTACGCCCTGCACCTGGTCTGGGCCGAGGCCCTGGTCACCCTGCCGATGGACAATGCCATTGCAGCCGGAGCCGTCCTGGTCACCTCGCCGTGGGGCGTCTATCTCGTCGGACCTGGCGGGTATGGCCGGATCACTTATTCGGCAGGCGTCCTGCAGTTCTCCTGGTCGTCTGTGGGGGGCGTGAGCGCTTACCTCATAACCAACACGTTCGCGGCGATGGATGCAGACTCCGTCTATTGCTGCCTCAGGATCGATTATCCAGACCCTGACAATCAAGCCGCCGTCCTCACCGAGACCCGCCTTCTCACTCTCACCACCACGCCCGTGGCTGGGGTGGATCCGGTGCAGTTCAGCCAGCGGATCATGCACGGGGCCCCGCGTGTGGCTCGTGCCTTCCGGGATCCCAGCACCACCGACCGCATCATTGGGCTGCTTGGCTCCCGCCTGTTCAGGGTGTCGGCAGAGCCCCCCACTGTCATCGAGCGCATGCACCTGGACGCCATGACCGGCCTGGAGGCCCTGGAGCACATTGGCCAATTCCTCAACGCCGTCATCATCCCCCGGGAATCTGGCCGGCTGGAGCTCGTCTCCCGGAACCAGGACGGAGCGGCCACCCACCTCCAGGTGGACAGGGTGAGCGTCACCCAGTCCCGGATGAGCCAGCACTTCTTCAGTGTCGCGCGGGTCGCCGCCGAGGATGACGCCCTCTATGCGGACGCCTATGGCGCTGTGGTTGGCGGGAAGGCCTTGGACATCTCTGGCGTGCCCACGGTCTCGACAGAGGCGGGGTGCTATGCCGTTGCCTCCAACCTGATGAACTTCTTCGGCCACCCTCGGCGAATCGAGGAGCAGGTTTGGTGCTGGGAGAACACGGGCACCGCGCCCCCCTGGGAGGCTCTGGATCCCTGGAGCCCCATCACGGTCAACGATGACACCACCGTCTGGCTGTTCGCCGCCCTCGACTACGACCGCATCAAGGGCGAGGCCAAGGTCACCCTCCTGGAGCGCGTATGAGTTTACCCTACGGCCCTGGCCGCCCCTATCTGCAGGTCCTCGCGTCCGTTGGCGGGGCAGTGGTCAAGACCCTCTACCTCCCGGCGCCCAGCCGAGGGTATGGAAAGGTCACGTGGGCAAAGAAATACCATGCTGAGTGGGAGCTGCTCGACGGCAGCCAGCGAGAGCGGGTCAAGGGCTACCTCCCGAAGCTCACCTTGAAGTGGAAGGTCTACAACGATCTCGACGGGAATGGCCTCACTCTCGGAAGCGCGGACGGCAACCTGGCGCGCATCCAGGATCTGGCCGATATCCTGACCACTGCCTCTGGGCTCCTCCGGGTGTGCCCGGGGCCCCCCGCGCCAGGTGACCAGCCGGTTGGGTTCGTGTGCCTGGTCAAGAAGTTGCCTGACTGGGAACTCGTCGGCTCGAGGCTTGCTCAGAACGTGGAGATTGATCTCCTGGGCCGTGACATCCTGGCCACACCCACGCTCCAGGTGCTGGCGTGAGCACTCGCCTGCAGTGGTCCCGCTCTGGCCTCGCCATCACCTGCGAGACCTCGAAGCGTGCGCTTCCCCGCACGGCGTGGGCCTTCTCTTTGCCTCCGTTCAGCTCCCTGAATACCTGCTCGCCGGGAGTGCAGGCGGCATTGGTGACCAACGCCCAGACGGGCGTTCCCACAGGCGTACGCGTGACCTCGATCGGCACGCTCCCCGCTGGCTACAGTTACCAGCTGTCCTGGACGGTCTATCAGGGGGCCGCTCCCGTTTCGCCCGAATGGATCCGCACCACTCTCGGGGTTGTCCAGTCGGTGGACCTCACCATTCCAGTGGACCTGGCCGACGCGACCTATGTGATCTACCTCTCCCGCACCTACCAGGGGGTCACCGAGGACTATGCGGAGGTCTCCATCACCACTCCTGGGGAAACAATCCCAGGGAACGTCACTGGCCTCAACTCTCGGTATCAGAACGGGCAGGCCCAGATCTTCTGGGACCTCCTCCCCGACACGAGACCCATTGAATACGAGATCCGGCTCGGGACATGGGAGGCGGGAAAGGTATTGGGGCGGATGCCATCCACCACTCAGTATTTTGATACGGTCGGATCAGGGACCTACCTCGTGGCCGGTCGTTGGAAGGGCCTGTATTCTCCGGTCCCCACAACGATCACCATCTCCGGAGCAACCCTAGTGAAAAACGTGGTGGCCGCCTGGGATGAGATGGCTACCGGGTGGACCGGCCCGCGCGATGCCTCACTGGGAGTCGATAGCCTCGGCAACTTGTATCTCACGGGGACAACGCTGTGTGATGACGTTTCAGACCTTTGTGATGCGGTGATCGGGCTCTGTGACTTCATTGGCCCCATCGCCTCCTCCGGGGTCTATGAAGGGCATGTCGTCGATATCGGATCCCCCCAGGTCTGTACCTTGTCGGTCCTCTATTCCCTGAGCGCCAACGTGCTCGGGGTGATGGTAGATGACGTGCTCGGCCTGGTGGACAGCCTCATGATGATGCTGGATTCTGAGGTCGCGGGCCTCGTGGATGCGCTGGTTCAGATCGCGCTGTCTCAGGATGGAGTGGTGTGGTCCGGCTGGCAACGCTTCACCCCTGGGCAGTACGTGGCGAGGGCATTCAAGGCCCGGATCGTCCTGACCACGACGGATACCTCAGTCTCACCGATGGTGGGTCAATTCACGCCCACCGTGGACATGCAGGATCGGACGATGCGTTACACCGGCCTGTCTGTTGAGGCGGCGATCCCTGGCATCACCCAAACATTCACCCCGGCCTTCCAAATTATCCCAAATATCCAAGTGACCATTCACGACGGCGCGGCTGGAGATACCTGGATCCGCGACTCGATCAGCACTTCTGGAGTATCCGGGCATGTCGTGGACGGCACCGGGACTCTCATAGCCAGAACCGTGGACATCACCGCACAGGCCTACTAAGGAGAATTTATGTCAGCACCCAGCATTCCCAACACCACCCTCTCCACTCTCAGGGCGAATCTAAACGCGGCATTGGCCGCGGTCTGGTCCGCCTTTCAGACCCAGGACGCCACGGCGTGGACAACCACAGGTACCGCTCCGGCGTTCATTCTGACGCCCACTCCCGTGCTTGCGTCCTATGTGGCGAATCAGAGATTCCGGGTGAGATTCTCGGCAAACGCAACGGCTCCCACACTGAACGTCTCTGGGCTCGGCGTTAAGAACATCAAGATCCTGAACGCGCTGGGCGTCAAGATCGCTGCGGTAATCTATGCAAACATGCTCGTGGACTGCGAGTTTGACGGAACAGATTGGTTGATCCTCAGCCCGTGCCAGCCCCGGAACAGTGGTGTCTATCGCAATTACAAGGCCTCGTGTTCAGGTTCCAGCGCCTCGATTCCCATGACTGCGGACCTGGTGACCGTCCGGGATTTGGCTGGGTCCTACATCGAGCTGGCGGGGGTGAGCGTAACACTCAATACAGCGACGACCGGCGCGAACGGTATGCAAGCCGCTATCGCCATCAACACATGGTACGAGAAGGGCGTCATCTACAACCCAACGAGTGGGGCGACTGCTGCCTTTGGTTGGCCCCAGGGAACAAGCCCAACGCTCCCTAGCGGCTATACCCACTGGATGAGAATGGGTGCGTTCTTGTCAGACGGGACCGCTAACAAGTACCCGATGGCCTGCAAGTGGGTCAACGCCCATGCCCAATTTGTGGTAACCGCTGCCGGCAATGTGACCTTTCTCCCACTGCTCTGCAGCGGGGTGCAAGGGACTTTCTCCAGCACAGCCCCCACATGGGCCGCCGTTGCAATCGCGGGTGGTGCACCGCCCACGGCCATCAAGATCAAACTGGTGCTGATCAATTTCTACAAGGCCGCCACCCTGAGTTATGTGATGGTTGCACCGAATAACAATTATGGGGGTTACGCCAACGCCAGCGGGAACATCCCCCCGGCTATGATCAACATCGCAGCAAGCGCGGTGCTGCAGGCTGAGATTGAACTGGAGAGCGCGAACATCTATGTGGCGTCTGGAAATACTGGGGCAGCTGTTGCGTGCCTGGGCTATGAGGACTCAATCTGATGATCGCCTACAGCCAAAACGGCCAATCCATGCGGGCCATCGAACAAGGCATGGAAATCCCCGAGGAGATCGTTTTTCCCGACTACGCCACCGAGGAGGAGTTGCAGGCCGCATTCCCCTCCCGCGCTGATGCCCTCGCTGCTGAATCCCTCGCATCGACCCAGGCCGAGCTGACCGGCGCCATTCAGGCGCACCTGGACGCGACCGCACGGACCCGAGGGTATGACGGCATCCTGTCGCTCTGCTCGTATGCGACCTCCAGAAATCCAAGGTTCGGGGCAGAGGGACAGGCTGGGGTTGCCTGGCGCGATCAGGTCTGGGCGGCCGGGTACGAGGTGATGGGCTCGATCCTGGGGGGGAAGCGGGGGATCCCCACAGCGGAGGATATGGTCGCGGAGATGCCTGAGATGGTCTGGCCTTGAAGAAATCCCGAGAGGCCCCCGTTCGGCCCGAATCCAAGGCCGAGCGGGAGGCGCGGGTGATGTCCGCGATGGTCCGGGCGGGGGATGCGCTCTACCGAAAATACTGGCTATCCCTCTCCGGGCGAGACAGGGCGCTGCTGCCGGAACCGTGAGACTGTCCGAGATTTGCACGGAAATACCCCGAAAACTGCCCAAATATGGCCAAATTACACGCAAAACAAAAGGCCCCGTGAAGGGCCTAAGTGTTGTATCTGTTGGAGCCAACTGCCGGATTCGGACCGGCGACCTGCTGATTACGAATCATGCGTGCGATGTGGCGCGCGCTTTAGAGTGGTGCGGGTCTTCGGGTGGTGACGGGCCCACTGCCCGACTTTTGTCAGGCGTTCTTCCAAAGTTCGGCCTGGTGCTTGGCCTGCTCTTCGAGGCTGGTTTCCTGGTAGATCAAGGTGGTGCGCGGGTCTGAGTGGCCCATCATCGTCTGGACCTCCTTCAGAGGGGTTCCCTTGCGCAGGTGGAGGGTCGCAAAGGTGGCCCTTAGTCGATGGATCCCAAGGACGGGGATGCCCAGGGCCTCGGCTCCGCGCCGGAGCGCTTGCCTCAGCCAGCCCTGCCGGTGGGGCTTGCCATCCTGGGCGGGGAATACCAAACCGAGGGAGGGCAGGGGCTCGGGGCCATCCGCTGAAAGTGTGTACCAGCCAATGGCGGTCCATACGGCCTCCGGGATGTGAACGCGCCGGATCTTCCCCCCCTTGCCGTGGATCAGCACGGCATCCTGGCCAACGTCCTGCCAGCGCAGGCGCAGAATTTCGGCCTCGCGCATCCCCAGCATCATGGCGCACCGAACAGCCACGGGAATCTGGGGGTTCTCGCGGGAGCAGGCGGCCAGGAAGGTTTCGATCTGGTTCAGGCCCACGACAGGGCGCTCCCGATCTGCTGGCTTCTCCTGCTTCAGCTTCGCGGGCATGTCCCGGAGGTAGCCTTCCCCTTGCGCCCATTTGAGCCAAAGTTTGAGGTAGCGTAGAACCGTGTTGGCGCTGCTAAGGGCATGGGTCTTGAGGTATTCGGCTTTCCACCCGTCCACAGTCCCGGGAGTGAGGGAGGTCAACACGACCCCATGAAGGGGCTTCAGACTGTTGAGGCTCTGCCGTGCTGCTCTCTGGTGACTGGCACTCTTCGTCTTGCCGTGCGACTTCATCCAGGCTTGGGCGATCCCCTTGAGACTAGGGGAACGGCGAATCCCGTGGTGCCCCAGAACCGTTTCCTTGTATTCGTGGTCAGCAATGAGCTTCGCTTCGGCCTTGTCTCCCTTCCGGCAGTGGGTAGACCTGAAATGCTCCGTTTCTCCGATGGTGAATCGGTAATACCAGATCCCTCCCCGGAGGACGAGCTTCACGAAATCCCCTTGTACCGCCTGCCAAGCATTCTATCCCGGACCTCAAGCGCGAGGGGATCGGTCTCCTGACTGCCCAGGATCCAGGCTTGGCACCGCTCCCAGATAAACCGGGGCTTCTTCCCGCCTGGGATAGTGGGCATACCGGCCCTCACCCAGGCATGGATGCGCGGAGAATCAACGTGGATCTCCAGTTCGTCGCGCAAACGCTGGATGAGGGCGCGTTGGGTTAGGTAGTTCATGGGATATCCGCAGGAATGGTCGAAAAGTTATTCGGGGGGGTAAAACGTGCATTCATCTCCAGCGCCATGGCGTTCCTTTCTGCGGGAAGGTTCCCGCGAGTGGACATTACGTTGCGAGGGGGTAGAGGTTCGAATACGCTCGGCACCGATACTCTGTGAGTTGGTCCGGCGTCATGATCGAACAGGCGATTTCCAGTTCACGGCTCTGGTCATTGAACGCTGCCTCCAGTTCCGCGACACGGGCACGGAGGGCGTCACTGCTGGTGTATTGGTGATCAACACAGGCTTGGCAGAGCCCATTGTCGATGGCGTCTTCGTTCCCACACCCGGCGCATACCCTGGCAGGGGTCCAAGACTCGATGACATCCAGCAGGAGGGTTTGCAGTTCCTGGGCGTCGGCGGTCAGGTCGTCGGGATATTCGAGCGCATAGCTCTGGATCAGGGAATCCACCAGGGCGAAGGCGTCTGCATCCTCCTCGTGGTGTTCCAGGGTCAGGTGGACTCGGAGGCGTTCGATTGGGTTGAGCGGTTCGTCGGTCATGGAAGGGTCTCGGTTCTGGACAGAAGATTTACTTCGTTGATGGCTTCACCTTCGGCCCGCGACCCCCTCCGAGATACGCCGGGATGGCGCTGCGGAGCTGGAGCTTGTCGAGGTGCGCCACATAGCGCATGGTCGTCGCCACCGTGGCGTGGCCCAGGAGATGCTGAACCGCGATGATGTTGTGGCTGTAGAGGTAGGACGCGAAAGCGAACGTGTGACGCAGGGCATGGGGTGAAACACGCTTCTCGATCCCGGCCATCTGAACCGCATACTTCACGATCCGGCTGGCCGACTTCGTGGTGAGGCGCCAGGATTCCCGGCAACCCATCGCCCGGTCCTCGCTCATGAAGAGGGGGCCGAGATCCCTGATGACCCGGCCAGATGACTCCAGATAGGCGTCGATGGCCTTCCTGACTTCTTTCCTGACCGGCATCATCCGGTCTTTGCCACCCTTGCCGTTGCGGACGTGAATCATGGTCCCGCCGCCAGGTCGTCCAGGACGTCCTTGATGTCCACGTTGACCAGCTCCGAGACACGGAGACCAGCACCAAGGGCCACAAGAATGAGGGCATGGTTGCGTGGGCCGGAGTCCTTCGCGGCGTTGATGAGCTTCCAGACTTCCTTCTCGGTGAGGGATTCGTGGGGCTTCATCACTGTGACCTTCGGGACCGGCAGCAGGTATTCCACGGTCTCCCGGCGGATGTCATGCCCTACCATGGCGCAGGCCCAGCGGAGGAAGGACCGCACGGAGATCAGGGCTTGGGAGTGGGTCGCGGTTCCTCGGCCATCGGCCATGAGCCCGGACTTGTAGGTGACCAGGTGGATGGTCTGGAGTTTCGAGATCCGCTCAATCGCCATCATCCCGAAGGCGTGCAAAAGGTGCCTGCGGTAACCCCGCGCCGTCTTCTTGTTGGGAATCTGACTCCCCAAGAACGCTTCGATGGCTTCAGTGATATTGGAATCTGGGTTCAGGGTCGGAACCGCGTCAGTGCTGAATACGGGAACACTCGCAAGGTTCCCTTCGGTTTCGTAAATGGGACACATGTCTTTCATGCGACTCTCCGTTTCCCCGCCTTGTGTTCGTCCTGATACTCCGCACACACTGCGCACCGGGACTGCTGGGGGATGGCCAGGCGGGCCCCACATGCGATGCAGATGCCGAGGGACCGCCACAGGGGGCGCAGACGGCGGGACCGATTCCGGGCAGAGCGTTTGCCACCATCAATACACTTCGCGCAGCGGGCTTTCCCCGGCTCTGGAGCGTGCCCGCACTGGTAGCAAAGGCCATCAGCGCGGAGACGATCACGGCGGGCGGCCTGCTGTGCGCGTTGGGTGAGTTGGTGCATCACGCCTCCGCGAAGAGCGGAAGGTGATCGGTGTGGGTCCGCGCGGCCATCCGCTGGTGCATGGCTGACTGGATCATGTCCAGGGCCTCTGCGGGCCGGTCCCGGTGCTGGAGGGCGCAGAAAATCGCATCGATGAATTGGTCTTCGTTCACTTGGTCCTCCAGTAGAAAAATTCCCCTGATCTGGCGCGGGCCGTGACCCTACGGACTTCAGATTGCTGGCTCGAAATAACTGAAACCCCGACACAACCAATAGAAGGCTGTAAGCCTCAAGTTAAAAAGCAGAGAGCCAGTCCAGATCCCTCGCGGTGAGGGCGTCAAGGGGGAATGGGTCATCGGATTGAGATCACGGGCTCTGCGTAGAATTCCACGCCCGGGAGCTTCGCGTTTTCCTTCATGGCCGCTGCGAATGCCTGGATGGCCTTCTCGTTGATGATCTTGTATTCGTTGGGGACTAGAGCGGCGTCGATGATACGGGCCTTCCACGCCATGCGGCTGGACGATCCTTTGGGCTTCTCGGGAGCGAGGGTGACGGGCGCGGCGATGTAGACGGCCTGGGTCTGCACTGCGGCGGCCTGTTCTTCCAGGGCCTCAGCAGCGGCCACGTCGCCGGATGCTGCTGCCTCGTCAGCCTGGGCCAGGAGGGCATCAGCCTTGCGCTGTTCTTCGGCCAGGCGGTCCTGCTCCAGTTTGTCGGCCTTGCGCTTTTCGTCTGCTGCTATGGATGCAATACGGCGCTGTTCGGTGTCCCAGGCACTCAAGGCGCCCTTGCCTACCGTCTCAGCCTTGGCCAGAACTTCGGCAGCAGGGCGGAAAGCATCCATGTAGGCTTTCACCTCTGCGTTCAACGGGTCGGTGTATTCCTTACGAACCTGCTCAACGGTTTTGGCGGTTTCCTTGATGCGGCGGAGCTGGTCCACCACGATCTGCGCTTCGTCGGCGCTGGTGATCTTGATTGCCGTCACGGTCGCCAGGAATGTCTGGCTGAACGCGATCAGCTCCTGGGCCTCGGGGGTGAGGGTGAGGGTGGAAAGGGCGGTGGACATCAAAACGCCTCTTCGTTCGCACGCACGTCCTTGATGTTGAGGTAGGTCTTGCCATCCTTCTGGGTCTCCGCCAGTTCGACGGTGAAGAAGAGTCCATCCGAGAGGTCCAGCAGGTTCTTGAAATCGGGGTGGTGGCCATCGGGGGGAATCTCGGCGCCGATGATGGCGTGGAGTCGCTCGACGCGCAGGCCGGAGAAGTGGTCCCGCTTGGAGCCGTCGAACTTGATGATGTCGTCGATCTCCGCTGCGGATTCGGTGTCGCGATAGGTGGCGATGTAGACCACGGAGGCCTTGAAGGCTTCGGGCTTCTTGGCCTGTTCGAGCTTCACGAGAATGCAGGCGTTGTGAACGCCGACACCGAAATCAGCTGCGGGGGTGACGCCGGGGGGGCAAAAAGACATGGAAATCTCCTATGAGGCAGCCGCGATGGGCTGGAAGATGGTGGCGGGGGTTGTTCCGTGATTGGAAAACTCACCATGGAGGCGGTCCGCAGCTTCGCAATAAGCGGCATGAGCGGCTTCAGGAGTGGAGAAATCGCCAAGATTGATGGACTTGCTGTCTGCCTTGATACCTGCCCGCCACTTCTTTCTTCGAGCGTTCCAAGAGACACCTTTGAACCCAGACGTATTGTTCTTGGGCGTCTTCGAATTCCGCATGTTCTCGGCAGGGGTGGCAAGGCGGAGATGCTTGGGATTGACGCAGGCGTGGTTGTGGCAGATGTGGTCAATCTGCATCCCTGCTGGGATAGGCCCTACCAGTAGTTGGTAGGAAACTCGGTGCGCAGGTGTGTTTTTATCACCTATGTGTAGGTGACCATAACCGTCTGGAGCGGGAGCACCAGTCCATAGCCAACACCCAGTGGGTGTCTCCTTATTGATTTTGGTGAGGAATCTTTCCTCTATACTCTTCATCGTGTCCTCACGCCGCGCTGGTGGTGGGGGTATAAGTCGTGATTGGCGTCTGGTTTACAATCCGGACGAAGCGCTGGGACCAGGTCTCCTTGCCTGCAGCGATCTTCTTGTTCATGAGCTTGTCGCGCATCTTGGCGAACTCGTCGGCCTTCAGGCGGGCGAGCGTTGGGCCATTCGCACCTGGCAGCAGATGGCCAGCCTTGAAGCAGTAGGATCGGTATGAGTCTCGGCTGATCGCATAGGCCTTCAGGAGCATGCCCAGGGCCTCGTACTGCTCGGGGCTGATGCCGCCACTGCCCTCGTCGGTATCAGGCGCGGGGCCCGGGTCGATGGATTCAACGAAATCCGAGGCTGCCTGGGATACCGGAGTTTTCTCGAGCGGGGGAAGGGCACCAATGACCGCGCCGGTCGTGGTGGCGCGGAGCATGGCGATCTCCTTGAGCAGCTCTGGCAGGGCCGTGGGCCCCTCGGCTTCCCAGGTGGCGACCAGCTTGTTCCTGGTCATGACGGGCATTCCGACGGTGGCCTCGAGGAGGTCGGTCATGGCGGCCACCCACTCCGGAGGGGGTTCAGAAGGGGCCACGGGGGATGCGCCAGCAGCGGCGACAGACGGCCCGGCGGGGGTCTTTGATGGGCTTGCGGCAGCGTTCGTAGTGGTTGACGTAGGGCGGGCAGCCTCCGTCTTGGGGGCGGATGTTACTGGTGCGGGCTTGGGTTGGATGGGGGCCGGAGCCTTAGGGTCTGGCACTGGTGCCATTTCAGCGCCGGTCTCTAGCCAGGCGCGGAGCTCCTGACCAATCGACTCATCCAGGTTCATGCTCCTGCCTTCAAACAGGCCAGTTCGGTCCTTGGAGGCAATAGCCAAGTGGCTGTTGCGGTCGACATCGAACATGACGCCGAACTCGTATTCCATGCCGTCTGAGCTGATCGGAGCTAGGCCCACCTTCCGGACGGTGCTCTTGCCCTTATCGTCCTGCTCGAGGGCGTATTCCATCTTCGAGCGGAGGGTGCAGACGACATGGATCTTGGACTGCAGCAGGACCTCCACGAACTTGTTGTGGAGCTGCTTCATCTCGTTCCAATTGGTGAAGCTGTTGCCGCCGCGGGCGTCCTTGCTGGCCTTCTGGTCAAGAATGCCTCCACTGGCTGCCCACTCGTGAGTCAGGGAGTCGATGACCACTACCTCATAGCCGCCGTCGATGAATGCGCGCAGAGCTTCTAGATACTTCTGGGTGGTGAAGGGGGCCTCGAGCTCGATGACATCAAAGTCCCATTTGCTCGCGTAGTAGCTCGCGCTTCGGTTCTCGGAGTCGATGACTCCGATCTTGCCGTTAGGGGCCAGGCCCTTTGCCACACCAATGGCGCCAAAGGTCTTTCCGCCTCCGCTTGGGCCACCTACAACCAGTTTGAGGAAGACCCGCTCGCGGACTGCTTTCTTGATCTGCATGCTCATGCTGCACTCTCCCCTTCGGTCGGGATATCCCAGGTGATGGCGGCCTGCTCAAGGCGCCATTGGAGCTTGGCCAAGGTCCCAACGGGGTCAGCCTCGTAGGCTTCGCGCCAGGCGCTCGCGGCCTTCTTCCAAGCCTTCCGCTTCAGACCGGACTCCTTGACGCCAGCCTCTTCCAGCGCCTCGAGCTTCCGCTCGAAGGTCTCGGGGGTGGCATCCTCAGCCACGACAGCCTCAGGTTGGGCGTGAGCAGCGAGCCAGGCATCCCGCTCTTCGTCGGTGGGCAACGTGAAGGATTTGGGCTCGCGCTCTTCGGCGATCAGCAGGCGGATGAAGGTATCCTTGTGGTCCTTGTCCCAGGCAGCATCCCAGGCATCCCAGTCGTCAGCGTGATCTTCTTCGTCAGGGAACTGCTCGCGGTGCGCATCTTGACGGCGCGAGAACTCATCCGTCTGGTCCTCTTCGGCCCAGCTATCCCAGGCGAGCAGCTCCGCCGGAAGGGCAGGGAGCTTGCCGAGGTTCTCGGCCCACTCGTTGATGGCTGCAGCAGTCTCATCGGTGACATCGAAGGCTTCCGTGGCAATGGCGAACAACACCCATCGGAAGGCCGGGAGGGGATCCGTGACCCACAGTTCGAGCCAGGGCGTCACGTTCAGGGGCTCGGCCTCGCCAGTGCATTCCTGGTGGACGCGGGAGAGTTCCACGAGCTGGGAGTCGAAGCGCTCCTTCCTCTCGTCCTCGGTCCAGGCCTCCCAGGAATTCAGGAGGTCCAGGGGCGTGGGGGTAGGCGGGACTTCTTCGGAGATCTCGACCACGGCCACCGTTGGCTCGCCATTCGGGCGGAAGAGAGGCACGCCCGGATCCATCGGAGCATCAGCGACGGTGTAGACGCCATAGCTCATCAGCCGGTGCGCGGCGTCCAGGATCTCACTGGCAGCCTTGGCTTCCTTCTTCGCCGTCTCCACATCCTTGAGGCCCGGGCGGGAGGTGTATTCAAGCGCCGTGCTGGCGGCAGCCAGCTTCGTCAGCGCGGTGTCGAGCGCGTTCATGCTCATGCAGAGAGTCCTTTCATGGAGAGGAAGGGGAGGAGGATGGGGAAGCGGAGGGGTTCGCCATTGGTGCAGCCGGCGGCCTCGGCCTGGCAGGAGAAGCAGGTGCCAGCTTGGCGCTCGGCCTCATCGGTGAACGGTTCGCCACACTCGCAGAGGGGAGCAACGGTCTGCTCGGTGGGAGCAAAGCGGGTGGAAATGCAGTCGTAGAGGCGCAGGGCGTCGGGAGTGGGATGGACGTTCATGCGGCACGCCTCGGCACGTTGGGCCTCGGGTGGAGGCGGGTGATGTTCTTGGCTTTTGACATACGAATCCTCCGGCGCCACGTGGGCGCGGTTTGAGCGCCCCTCCTGCCCGAGAGGCTGCTGTTGATCTGGTGGGGCCTATGATGGGAGTTGCGAATCAACCAATCAGGGAGGCCCCGTGGACGAGAAGAAAATCCTTAGAGAGTTGTATCTGGAGACGATGCAGACTCGGATGTTGATGGAAAACATCCTGCAACATCAGGTAATGCAGGCATGCAAGACGCTGAATCCATTGGCTTCGAAAATTGACCTGCAGGATGCTGCACGCGAAACTTTTCAGCAAGATTTAATGGCAATACAAGTCCGGATTGAGACTCTGCGGTCAGAACTGGATAACGCGCCAGAGTGATTTCCTCCCGCACTACCTGGTTGGAGCATTGGGAGCGTTTGGCGTCTTCCTTATCCCAGCGCTTTCTCAGCGCACGAACCGCGATGATGGCGACAAACGTTGAAGCTGAGCCCGCCAGGATCCATGCGAACTGGTAAAGGTCATGGGCGAGGGTTGTGGGCATGGTCTTGGGCTCCGTGAGGTGGTGTCGGGTGTTTCCTGTCTTGTCACAATATTAGACATGATGTCCAAGTCTGCAAGCCTTTTTTTTGGGTACGCAAAAAACCCCGCCGGGGCGGGGAATTGTCAGGGGTTGGTAGGGGCGTCAGGGTTTGTCAACCCCGAAGTCATAGAGCTGACCACCCATCCCTCCAGGCATAGTTCCCGTGGCAAGGGTGGCAAAAACTCCATATTCTCCAGGCTTGAGGGGTTTCAGGGGCCTGAACTCCCACACACCGGGCTGGACCTCTTTTGTAGATGATGGGACCACCCAATCCTGGTCTGGAGTGGAGATACTCGACACGGACGCATATCCAGAGTTTCCCATCTTTAGGCTTCGGTTGCCCTTCCTCTTGTTAACTTCAACCCGAACGAGAAAGATCTTCCCGCGAGGGCTACCGGGAGACTTCACCCATATAGTTGGTTCTGGATCAAAAGTGCGAACCGGAGCTGCCAGCTCTGGGAAGTCAGAATAGAAGAGGACCGTGAATACGGCGTAGGTGGTTGCGAACCCGCCAACCATGCTCTCCAGGGCCTGATCCTTGTCTTTGGCCCGGAGAATCGCGGCCTGCACGCTCGCGTTACCCTGGCTTTCCGTGTTGAGCATCTTAGTGAGGGCGTCGGCGCGTGGATCCTGCGCAGGAATAATGGCAGATGCTGCATCTGGAGCCGGGGTGGCGGGTGCAGCTGCAGGGGGGTTTTGTGCCTGCAGAGACAAAACCACCAAACCAGCCAAGATGAGGACCATTTTTTTCATGCTACCTCCTTGAGCGCCCGCAGGCGGATAGACGCGATGTGGCCGGCCAGTCGGCGAAGTGGGCAGTCTTCCAGTGGGATGTCCTCATAATTGGCGCTCAGGGCACCAACGAATGCATCCTCGCAGGCGTTCTGGTAGGCCCGGACTCTTTCTTCCGGGATAAGGGCACAGGCGGCGAACAGTTTGGCCTGCCATTCTTGGCGGTCTTTCGTCCATGGGCTGATGTATCCGCAATGCAGCACCAGGTGCCCAATCTCGTGGGCCAGCTGCCAATGCTCCTCCAGTATCCCAAACGCTGAATCCAATTCTATGACCGTGATCCCATCATCAAAGAACGTGCAGGCCGCTAACCCCTGGAGTGGTCCCCGCTCAACAGTCCCGCGCAGGGTCCAAGCATACGACTCCAGGTCATCCACCCTCGGATATCTGACCCCATACCATGGTGGCAAAACGACAGGCATGTAAACCTCTTTGGCGTCGGGAGGGTAGAAACCGCCAGCAACAGCGGCCCCAGGTATTTCCCCTCGCGAGGTGTCGCATTCCCTGGGCCTCCCGACTTGGGGAGTCCGCTGCATCGGGCAGCGGTGCCGGTTGCTGACGGGGTTTCTACGCCCCGGGGGCCGAGGATTCGGCACCTGTCAAAAATGTATTAGGCATTGTGCGAATATGATAGATGCAAAATGCTTGACGTCACTATAAAAATTTACTTTCGTTTCTTTTTACTGTCTGGACCTTTATCGTCTTCGAGCTTTTTAATTGCTTTAGCGTGACCTACCTTAGCCATTTGAATCAAAACGCTTCGTACTTCGGGGGTCATTGTGCTAGACATGGAAAACATTGTTTTATTAAATATCTTTGTGTCTTCGTCGGCCTCATTCCATGACCTTAGGTCGATGCCTGGAGGTGCACTCTCGGGATCGTCCATCAGGATTCGATAATCCCGGCCCAGATAATCTCCCAGTTTACGGAGAGCCTCGTCGCTTGGCTTGTGGGTCAGGCTCTCACCTTGGTACTTGTACAAGGTGGACAGGGATAGGCCCATAACTTTGGCAACGGGTTCGAGGCTCTTGGCCCCCAACTGAGCCTTAGCATCAGCAACCCACTCACAAAAAAGGGATCTCTTTCCATAGATATCTTGCATAGTTTCATTTTCACTATGCCGGACAAAATGTCCATTAGGACAGGTCTTGACAAACTTAGACATGATGTCCATATTTGAGGCATGGAATTCAAGACCGAGATTCTCCCTTCTGATTGGTCCACCCTCCGCAAGATGGCCCGGGAAGGACTCCTCACGTTCTCCGAAGCGTTGATCGACAAGATTAAGGCCGGAGATAGGAACTGGACTGAAGACAACGCGATCGAAGTCCACTTGGCCACACACGGAGCCATCCCCTGCTGGGCGCTGCGCCCTAAGACTTGGCAACCCGGACAGGTCCCCCCGAGCGTTCATTCTTCCTCCCTCCCCGTCGCATCGTGACTCCACTCCACCACCTCTCCCGTGGTCCTGGGCGCTCGCTGCGTCCGCTTCAGGTATTCGCGCAGCGCAATCGGGCCGTACAGCCGGAGCTGTTCAATCGTCATAAACACCACGATTTCACGTAGCCCCCCGTCCGCCTGCCCGCGTTCGAGGGGCTTTTCCATTTCCTCTCCCACCCTTCCAAGATCTTCGAGGATTTTCACTATGTGTAGAAGTGTCGGCAGTTCCTCTTCTCAACTCCATCCGCTACAGGTTGAGATCAAGCGCGGATGGGAAAAGCTGATCATCAACAAAGGTATCAAACAGGACTTCCTTGCGATCAAGTGTGGCGTCGACAAGAGTCAGATCAGCCACTGGAAGAACCCTGAATCAACCGAGTTTCCAAGCTGGCCGCGTCTTACCCAACTAGTCGAAGCCATGCAGGAGTGGCCCGGGGTCATGCGTCACGAGCCACTCGAGGAAATGAACCGCTATTTCGGCTGCAGGGCCTCAGACATCAACTACAACTCCGAAATATCCATTTACGCGTTGATGTCTCTCTTCGCGGGAAGCTCCGGGAAGGCCCTCCAGGCGTTTCTTCAGGCCACGTCCCCGGATAGCCCTGGAGGCAGAAACCTCACGAAAGAAGAACGGGTCGAACTGCAGCCCATCGTGCACTATCTCCGCCATCTGGCTGAGGCACTGGATGACGCCGTGAACGGCGGTGCGCAATGAGCGTCCCACCCGTCTACGAACTGCTCCTTGAGGCCCGGCGCCTGATTCAGGACGCGAGCACCTGCCAGCTTGGGCAGAACAGCCGTCCATCCCCTCATGTGGCCTCCGAGACCATGGGCAAGCTCCGGGATGCGGCCATGTTGATCACCCGGTTCCTCGAAGCAGGGGGGGTGCACAAGTGAGCTGCATCCACTGCAACGACACCCAGTTTGAAATCGAGATCGATAAATCAGACCCGTCCGGAGTTTGGCACGAGCGCCGGGTCCCATGTCGCTGCACGCGCATCCTCTGCCCCTCCTGGCCCTGGTTCCTCCTCTTCATCCTCGCCCTGCTCATCGGCCTCTGCCCTGCTATCTACGAGGTGGCGCGATGACGCCGGAGACCCTCAAGGCCGAAGCAGAACGAGCAAGGGCACAAGCTACCACCCTTGCTTGGGCGGCCCAGGGCGACCGCAACCTCGAGGAGGCTGCCTCCCATCTTCTGCAGGCCTTCCACTGCATCAATCGGGCCGCAGTGTCGGCGGAAACAGCGAAGGCGTCATGATGGGAGCGCCCGACTTTAGGCCGAATCCTCTGGATCAGGCACTACGCTATCTGTCCCTCGGTCTGAGCATCATCCCCATCAAGGCTCGGGAAAAGCGCCCCGCGCTGTCCAGCTGGAAGGAGTTTCAGAAGCGGAAGCCGACCGAAAAGGAAGTCCGCGGCTGGTTTGCCGAGGATTCCAATCTCAACCTGGCCATCGTCACCGGGACGGTCTCCCGGGTAGTGGTCATCGATGGCGATAGCCCTGAGGCCGTCTCCTGGCTGGCCACAAACCACCCCAGCCCCGTCCGGACAGAGACCAGTAAGGGCCGAAAGCACTTCTGGTTTCTGCACCCCGGGCACGAGGTTCGCAACAACGCCAAGATCGCCGGCATGGCCTTGGACGTCCGCGGGGACGGTGGCTACGTGGTGGCGCCAGGATCGATCCATTCCTCTGGAGACATCTACACCGAAGAGGGCGATTGGTCCGATCTGGATTCCCTGCCGGTCTTCAACGCCTCCTGGCTGAGCGAGAAGGTTCAGCCCCTGGTCAATCCCCAGGACGCCATGGAGAAGCGGGTACGTGCCTATCTTGCCAACACGCCAGGCGCCATCCAGGGGCAGGGGGGGGACGCCCACACCTTCCGGGTGGCCTGCAAGCTCGTGCGCGAGTTCGCCCTCCCAGAGGACCAGACGCTGGCCTACCTCTGCGATTGGAACAGCAAGTGCGCTCCCGCCTGGTCCATGATCGACCTGCGCAAGAAGATAGCCTCAGCTCTTCAGTCCGGGACTGCTCCCATCGGGTCGAAGCTGGACGCTCAACCTCCCCGCCCCAACACCTGGCGGCCGCCCATGGGTGAGCAGGCCGAGTCCGTGGATGCCGGAGGAGCAGGGAACCTGGACGAGCTGCTCCACCGCAATGACAAGGGCAAGATCCAAAAGACCTCCGGCAACCTCTCTAAGATCCTGCGCCTTCATCACCAATGGGGCACGCGCCTGGCGCTGAACGAGATGACCCGGGACGTAATCTACGACGGCCAGGTCGTGGGTGACGTGTTCGTGGATTGGGTACAGGAGCAGATCGAAGACGCCTGGCACCTCAGTTTCGGGCGCGAGGACATCGCCTCCAAGATCTTGGCCCAGGCCTCCTGCCAGCCAATCCACCCCGTCAGAGAGTGGCTGCGGAAGCTGCCCCCATGGGATGGCGAAGAACGGATCCGGAGGATTGCCCCAGAAATCATCGGAGACAGCAGCCCCCTGGCATTCCAATACGTCTTCCGGACCATGGTGGGAGCTGTGCGGCGGGTCTTCTTCCCCGGGACCAAGATGGACACGGTGCTGGTCCTCACCGGGGCCCAGGGCAGCCTGAAGAGCACGTTCTTCAAAGTGCTGGCTGGCGAGGAGAACTTCGGTGACAGCCCCGTGGATCTCGAGAGCAAGGAAGGCCCGATGGTCCTCCACCGCTCCTGGTTCAACGAGTTCGCCGAGATTGACCATGTCACCAGCAATCGGGATGTCGAGCGGCTCAAGGCCTTCCTCAGCACCAGCAAGGACATCTTCCGCCCCACCTACGGCCGCAGCGTCGGTGTCTTCCCGCGCAGTTGCGTCATCGTGGGCACCGCGAACAAAGATGAGCTCCTGGTAGATCCAACCGGCTCCCGGCGCTTCTGGCCCATCAAGATCGGCAAGACGCTAGACCTGACCCTCCTCTCTGTCTGGCGTGAGCAACTCTGGGCCGAGGCCCTGGACGCCTATCACCAGGGCGTTGAGCATTGGCTCCCACGGGATATGGAAATGCTTCGAGTAGCGGATGCTAAGAACTTCGAGGCTGAGGATCCATGGGAATCCCAGGTTGACCAGGCTGTGTCCATCCTGTCGAGAGCAGGCCATCTCTTTGGCGACGACGGTGTAAGCACGGCTGACCTGCTTTCTCAGATGGGCATCCCTGTCTCTCAACAGACCCGGGGCTCAAGCATGAAGGTGGCCCAGATCCTGAAAGGCATGGGTTGGAAAGGCCCGGTCTGTATTGGAGAGAGGAGGTTGAGGCGATGGTTCCCGCCCTCAACAACATAGAGCGACCCGAGCTACCTGTGAGCGACCTACCCGAGCGACCTCGGGCTTACTTGGTATTGAATCTGAGCGACCTTTTCCGCATGAGCAACCCCCCCCCTTCCCCTATACCCCCTATTCCTTCACGTTTTTCCTTACTTCTTATATATAGGTATCTCAGGTCTCTCAGGTCGCTCAGAAGTAATAAGAATAAGGGTTTAGAGATGAGCGACCTACCGAGCGACCTGAGCGACAACCAGGAGATATCCATGACCGGCATACACGAGAACAGCATCACAGAAGCATTGTCCACGATGCCTATCGACCGATACGACAGGCTGGAAGGATTCAGCCAGCTTGATCTCTTGTGTCGTTTACATCTCCTTGGCGACATGGCAACCGTCCTTCTTCGGGCGGGCTGGAGGTTAGAGGGCAAGCAATGGTTCCCCCCTAGGAGTGCCCGATGATCCCCTTCGGCTTCGGTGTCGTTCTCGACGGCAAATCCAAGAAGCGCAAGGGCCCTACGCCTGAGAGCAAACTACAGAAGGCCCTGATTGAATACCTGAAGCTCCTGCCCTGGGTTGCCAAGATCAACCGCCACAACGTCGGCATGTCCTGGTTCGGCGCGTCCCAATACACCAAGGGCAGGCCGGTCTACTTCAGCGAGAAGGGCCACTCGGACCTCTCTATTGAGATCAAAGGTGCACCCCAGATCGTCTGGATCGAAACCAAGGCGCCTGGTGCACGACCCAGCGGAGCAAAACAGCGGGCCCACTGGGAAGAGCAGGAAGCCTTCCTGGTCCGTAAGCGTGCCTCAGGTCATCCCGCGTTCTTCTGCTCGGCTGGGGAGATCCTCCGCACGGAGCTCCTGCGCGTTCGCCTGGCTGCCCCCACAATCGCCGAGATGGTCGAGGGCATGCGAGGACAGGGCGTTCACCCTTCCACCATCTCTGCGTTCACCCGGCGCATGCGAGCGGCGTTCTTTGAAGTGCCATTGGGCAAGAAGCTGGGGGCGACAGCATGAGGCAGGCGTATCTCGCAGGTCCATACACCAGCGCCACAGAGGAGGGCATTAGGGCGCATATCCGATCAGCACTCGGCTATGCCCATGCCCTGACTCAGGTAGGGTGGCACGTCATCGTCCCTCATACGATGGGCCCACACGATGCCACCTGGGATGAAGCAATGGAGCGCTGTGTTGCGCTCATCAGGCGGCTCGATCCCAAGACCGATGTGCTGCTGGTCACCCTGCCTGGGTGGCAGGGCAGCAGAGGCGCGCGTGAGGAGGTGGCCCTGGCGCGTGCCATTGGGTTGCCCGTGCTGACCACGTGCGAGGCGATGGACATGCCACGTTCATCACGGGTCCTTCCGGGGGGTGCCCCCCTCGCGGGTAATTCGGAC
>Ga0114951_10002230_pt1 | contig 22297 bp, 19 predicted proteins | sample AM7aDNAmetaG_FD_88677 | JGI IMG/M metagenome (GOLD analysis project Ga0114951, IMG submission 88677) | Freshwater microbial communities from Finland to study Microbial Dark Matter (Phase II) - AM7a DNA metaG | ecosystem: Environmental > Aquatic > Freshwater > Lake | place: Finland: Lake Alinen... | reverse complement strand
CTGGTTGGTTATGCAGTGCCCGGCGGTCATAACCAGATCATCGCCCACCAGGGAGCCGGAACAGAAAGCGCCCATGGGTTGCTCGCGGAACTTTTCTTCGGGGCAGAGTTTGTACGCGTCGCCGAAATTTACCGTTTTAAGGGAGAAGGTTTTAGAGGCAGAGTCATACTGCACTCTGGCCGAGTTCCAGAAGGAAACCACGGAATCCGCCAGCGCGGCTATCTTAGGAGCGGCGGAGAAAAGCTCCACGCGGTCGTCGTTTCCGTATATGCTTTTGTCGTACGCGAAAGATATAGTTGAGAATATAGTGGAGATCACAGACAGAGCAAGTGCGGCTTTCAGCGTTCTTTTCATAAATTCCTCGAGCCCATTTTATTTTAGCTGCCTGACAGGTATGTTATACACCCCGGCCTGAGAAATGTCAATAGTCGTCAGACCCAATCAAAGATAGGCCCAAAGGCCCCCTTTGACTGACGGATGTAAGACGCTGTTATGATTAAAAATTAGAGGGTAGTTACTGAAAAACATATAACTCACGGATAAATGCGCATGATAGAGGCCGCTTATAAATATGCGATGTACAGACGGACAGTATGAGCGTCTATGATCTTGGCGGCAGTATAAAAGGTTGTTAGCGACAATACGGCCGCTCCAACAAGCAGCCATAGAGGGGCTTTAGGTCCGGTATTGGCTTCCTGCGCGTCCTGCTCCCAGGTTTTTCCCCTCCGCAGGCAGGAGATAAAGTTGTACATGGCGTAGCATTCCACGGCAAAGAGCGGGAAGCCGATATAACCTGCTACCGGCATCTCAAAAAGCTTTAAATTCCCCGCCAGCGGTACGGTGTATATCCATTTGGCGCCAGCTTTGAAATTCCAGAATTCCCAGAGTAATCCGCAGATAAAGCCTCCGGCGAGCAATTGATAGAGTTTGCCCGGGGTACCTCTCTCCAGGTCGCGTAAAAGGGAGCGAAGTCCGAGGCGATAGTTTATCGGCTCAAGCAGTAAGGTGAACGCTACCCAGATAAGGGCGAAGAAATACCGCGGCAGGATCATAGGCAGGATGAGGGCCGCGGCCCCGGCCAGGTATATTTTTTTGAGGAGTCCCGGGGTCACGCGCAGGGAGAAACTTTTCGCGCGGCTGGCCAGCCCGGTCGAGGCCAGAAGTTCCGTGGTTTCGAACAGTCCCGGCAGGACGGTGGCATAGGCGAGGAAGTAGCCGGTCCACCGCAGAGATTTATCGGACGGGATGAACATGTATTGCCAATTTTGAAGGCGCAGGTTGGCCAGTTCGAATAGAGACCAGATGAAGACCGACCAAGCGGAGAGGAACCAGAATTCATCCATCCTGGAAACGATGAGCGAATCGCCTTTTATTCTGTATATTACCGCGTCGATGATTAAGATATAGGCCCACCAGGCGAAAATATAAAAAAGATTATGTATCGGCTCGACTTCAAAAGCGTTGCCTGTGGCGCCGATAAAGGCCAGGAATATTCCGGTATAAATAAGAAATTTTGCTTTCGCGTCTTCAAGCATCTATGGCCTCCATTATCAGGTGTATTCGGCTGCCGATAAACGGCGTTCGTAACACTATAATTCTCAGCGGGATAAAAGTTTTTCAATTGCGCTGATTATATTTTCCGGCGCTCTCATCGGACTCGGCAGATGCTTAAGTCCCGCGAAAGAGGAGCGCATACGTTTTAATTCCTCCGGTGAGCCGAGCAGGCGGTCAAGATGTATCGCCAGACGTTCGTCAAAATCCGGTGATTCCTCCAGTGTTACCGCGGCGCCGGCATCGCTTAAAATTCTAGCGTTAGCAAGCTGGTGGCCGCCTGCGGAAGTGGGCAGCGGGACCAGTACGGCGGGCTTTTTAAGATAAATCAGCTCAGCGGCGGTGCTGGCCCCTGCGCGGCAGCATACGATGTCCGCCGCCGCGTAGAGCAGGTTCATATCCTCGCAGTAATCCAGCACCTTGAGTGACGGCTCTCCCGAGATGCCTAATTCCGCGTAGAAGGCCAGAGTGCCGGCGTGGTCCTTTTTCCCGGCAAGGTGCAGGATCTGGAAGGTCAGACCTTTTTCCCTCATCTTTTTCACAGCCGCGGCCGCGGCGCGATTCAACCGCCTTGCGCCCTGGCTGCCGCCAAAGATAAGGAGAACGGGTCCGCCTTCTTTTAATCCCAGGCGGGCGCGCGCTTCGGCCGGGTCCGCGTGGGTCGAGAAAACCTCGCGTATCGGAGTCCCGGTCAGTTCAGATTTGGCTTTGAAGGGGTTGTCTTTAACCGGCAGGCCCAGGGTGGTTGCGGAGGCGAAGCGGGCGCATAATCTGTTGCCAAGGCCGAATTTGGCGTTTGACTCGTGTATAAGGGACGGCGTTCCTTTAAGATAAGCGGCCAGAATCGCGGGAAAGGAAATATAGCTGCCTGTGCCGAAGACTAAAACTGGTTTAAAATCTTTCAGGACGCGCAGGCATGTCGCCAGCGAGGACGCGAATTTATAAGCGAAAGACAAGTGTGCGATAGGGTTTAGCGAGCGCGGCAGCGAGGTCATGTCTATCTCGGCGTATGCGTAATAGTTCTCCCTGAGGGCGCCGATAGAAATGTCGCCTTTTTTGACAAGAAACACCGGCTCCCATCCGCCCCTGGCGCGGAGAGCGTTCGCCAGCGCAAGGCCCGGGTAGAAATGCCCCCCGGTGCCGCCGGAGGCTATCAGTATTCGTTTTGTATGGAGGTTTGTCATCCTGCCTGGTTCCTGTGGGCCGAGATATTAAGAATTATACCGATGGCTATCATTGTGGTGAGAATGGATGATCCCCCGTAGGAGAAAAAGGGCAGCGGTATGCCTTTCGTCGGGATAAGACCTGTAGCCATAGCCAAGTTGAAAAAAGCCTGCAAAACTATCATCAGCGTCAGACCAAGCGCTGTCAGCGTGGTATAAAAGCTGGGAGCGTTTCTTGCTATCCGTACGCCTTTTATAAGCAGCGCCAGGAAAAGCAACACAATGAACATGCTTCCGATGAAGCCTATCTCTTCGGCTATCACCGGGAAAATAAAATCGGTATACGGTTCCGGGATATACAGTTTGAGCTGGGAAGCGCCCAGGCCTTTGCCGAGCCATCCGCCGGAACCCACTGCCAGCAGCGATTGGACCAGTTGGTACCCTGTGCCCGCCGCGTTATCCCAGGGCGACATAAAGGCCTTTAGGCGGGCCAGGCGATAGGGGTGGCGGAAAAGCTCCAGAATGAAAACTGGAATCATGGCGGCGATAGGTATAAAAATGAAACGGAGTTTAACCCCCGCCGCGAAGAACATCATAAGAGCGGCGCCGAATATCAGACTGGGCGTGCCGAGGTCAGGCTCAAGAGCGATCAGGATCAGCATCACGGCCATGGCGCCCAGTGGTTTCAGCAGTTGTCTGGTGTCCGAGGCGATGTGGCTCAGGTTGCGGTCAAAAAAATCGGCCAGGTAGAGGACCAAAACTATCTTCGTGAATTCGCTCATCTGCAGCTTCATAAGTCCCAGCGGTATCCAGCGCTTAACGTGGGCCACGGGAGGCATAAAAAGAGTAACCAGCAGGAGGATGGCGGTTAAGATTACGGCCGGTTTTATAAATTCGCGTATCTTTTCAAGGTCAACCCTGGCTATGACGGCGGTGAGGCCAAGGCCGATAAGCATCCATAAAGCCTGACGCTTAACGTAGAAGAGAGAATCCATCCCTTTATTCGCCGCGTAGATGGCGCTGGCTGAGAAAAGCGAGATAAGGCCCAGGCCCAGCAGGGTAAGGACTATGAAGAAAAGGGAAAAGTCCATGTACTTCAGACTCCTGTTCTTTATGGTGTTATAAGCGGGTCTCGCCCGACGGGATGAAAAGTCCATAGTGAGTTAAGCTCCAAAATCGCTGATCGCTATAAGGCATCGGATACACGCCATACGCCGTGGTCTATGTCCGGTCCGCTTGAATTTTTTTCACCAAAGCCTTGAATTTCCGGCCCCGGTCTTCGAAATCCCTGAACTGGTCGAAAGAGGCGCATGCCGGAGAAAACAGGACGATATCTCCCTTTTCCCCCCGATGCAGCGCCACGGCTACGGCTTTGGCCATTGTTCCCGCGCTGATGATCGGAGCCGCGTCCTTGAGTTCATTCCCGATTTTAACCGACGCAGCGCCGATGGTCAGTACCGCTTTCACTGATTTACTGATAAGCGGCGCCAAAGGAAAGTAGGGGTTGCCCTTATCCAGGCCACCCAGTATCAGCCAGATATTTCTGCGCCTCTTTCCTAAGGCCCTCAGCGCTACCAGTGTGGAATCAACATTTGTCGCCTTTGAATCGTTAATAAAAGCTATGCCCCTCTTTTTCCCGGCCGGCTCTATGCGGTGCTCCACTCCTTTGAAAGCTGAAAAAGTTTTCTGTATATCCGCGCGGTCAACGCCGCGCGTGAGGGCCATTAGCCCGGCGCACATGGCATTTTCCAGATTGTGGCGGCCGGGGAGAGCCGGGGCGGTAAGCACATGCCGCTCTCCGTCCAGACTGAAAACCAGACGCCCACCCTCCACCCAGGCGTTAAGGCGTCCGCCTTTTCGGGAGGATGAGAAAAAAAACTTTCTTGAAGGGCAGCGCCCGGCTATTTGGCGGCAATACGCGTCATCGGCGTTAAAAACACAGGCATCGTTTTTTTTCTGAAAACGGAACACCTTCGTTTTGGCCGAGATATAATTTTCCATAGTCCCGTGATGGTCCAGGTGGTCCGGAGTGATATTGAGCACGCAGGCTGTAAGCGGGCGCAGGCACGAGCTGTCTTCCAGTTGGTAGCTGGAGACCTCCATTACTATCGTGTCGCCGGCGGCGGCTTTTCCCGCGACCATGGAGGCGGGGGTGCCCACATTGCCGCAGATCCATGCTTTTGAGCCACGGGTTTTAAGGGCGCGCTTCATTATTTCCCCGAGCAGGACCGTAGTGGTTGTTTTACCGTTGGTGCCGGTGACGGCCAAAAAATCAGCTGTTTCGGAGAAGGCGAGCGCCGTTTCAATTTCGCTAAAGATCGGGATCCGGTTTTTTTTAAGTTTTACTATAAGAGGATTTGAATGGGGCAGACCGGGGCTTTTAACCGCGAAACCGCATTCCGTCGCTTTGCTGGTGTGGCCGCCGACCTCAATTTCCACCTTTCCGTCTAACGTTTTGAGCCGCTCTTTAAGTTTATCCAGAGGTAAGGTGTCGCTCAGCAGAACTTTAAATCCGCCGTAAGTCAGGAGGTTAGCGCAGGCGACCCCGGATTTACCCGCGCCGATCACTAGACCTTTTTTGCCTTTAAATTTTTCAGGTATGAACATAATTGGGAGGATCAGAGTATTGGAGGACTGAAGAATCAATGTGATTTTTCCGGATACTGCTGATCCTCTGATCTTCTAGTCCTCTGGTTCTCTATCTTATTTTAAGCGACGATAACGCCGCCAGCATCAGCATGATGCCTATTATCCAGAAACGCACCGTCACTTTTGATTCGGCTATGCCTTTTATCTCGTAGTGATGATGTAACGGAGCCATCAGAAAAAGCTTTTTCTTTCCGCGCAGTTTGTAGGATCCCATCTGCAATATGACCGAAAGCGTTTCAAGCAGGAAAATCCCCCCCGCTATCGGCAGAATGAGTTCCTGCTTTACCGCTATGGCCGAAACGCCTATCGCTCCGCCCAGGAACAGTGAACTGGTGTCGCCCATAAAAATCTCCGCCGGATAGGCGTTAAACCAAAGGAACCCCAGGCAGGACCCGATCAGCGCGGCCAGAAAAACAGCGATCTCGCCCGCGCCAGCCACATGTATAATCTTAAAATATGCGGCCAGCTTCACGTTCCCGGCCGAGTACGCCAGGATAGCGAAGGTTAACGCCGCGAAAACGATGGTGCCGGCGGCCAGGCCGTCGAGGCCGTCGGTCAGATTGACCGCGTTGGACGAACCTATTATCATAAACATTGCAAGCGCGGCGTAAAGAAAGCCCAAGTTAAGGTAAAGCTCTTTTGTGTAGGGTACGGAAACACTGGTTGCGTAGGCGGCGTTAGGCGGGTCCACTGCCAGATATCCGACCACAACTGTGGCTGTGCAAACCTGCAGAAGGAATTTAAACTTCGAAGACGCCCCTTTTGGGTTCCTCTTCACCAGTTTCGTGTAATCATCCATCCAGCCGGTGAAGGCGAGTATGACGGTCGTGAAAATAAGCAGCAGAATGAAACGGTTGTCCAGTCTTGCCCACAACAATGTGCTGAGTATCAATGTCAGGAATATAAGCAGGCCGCCCATGGTCGTAGTGCCCTCTTTTGAGAGGTGGCTTTTGGGGCCGTCGACGCGCTGAATCTGGCCTATTTTGAAGGAGCGCAGTTTGGCAATGAGCGCCGGTCCTATCAGAAGGCTCAGGAAAAAGGAAGTCATAATCGCTCCCCCGATCCTGAACGTTATGTACTGAAACACATTGAGCGGGGTGAAGATGTCCTTAAAATAGTGAATGTAATAGAGCATTAATGTCTCCTGAGTATAGTGCTGAATAAACTTGCTTGTAGCTTACAATCCTTCTATCAGTTTCTCAAATTTCATCGCCCGGGAAGCCTTTAACAGGAACGTCCCCTTGCCGGTTCGTATCGCGGCCCGCAGATCTTCCGCCCAGGCTTCGCATGATTCGGCGTATACGACTTTCGCGCTTTTACCTTTTTTATCCATTTCTTCGGCCGCGGCTTTCATCTCCGGGCCGGCCAGGAAGACCGTATCCGCGTCCAGAGTTGCCAGATATTCACCCAGCTCGGTATGGTATCGCATCGAGTGCCGGCCCAACTCTTTCATGTCTCCCAGCGCCAGGTAAAAAGGTTTTGGGAAAGAGGAGCTGAAAGCTGTCTCCAGCGCGGCTCGCATAGAAGCGGGGTTTGCGTTGTAGGCGTCCAGTATGACGGTGGAGCCGTTGATATTAAGTATCTGCATCCGCATGGGCGGCGGCGTGAATGATTCCAGCCCGTCCTTCACCGCGGTCAGGCTAAGACCGGATGCGATGGCCGCGCCGGCCGCCGCGGCGGCATTGCGATAATTATGCCGGACGGAGGATGGCAGGCGGATTTCTGCAACCTCGTTTTTATAGCTCAGTTTGAGCGCGCCGCCGACTTCGGAAATTCCTATGTCGGCGCCGTAATAGCCAAAGCTCAGTTTATTCACCTTTCTGTCTTTCAGCGGAGCGAGGTATTTATCGTCAGCATTATATATCAGCGTGCCGCCCGGCTCAAGGCAGTCGACGATTTCCGACTTGGTCCGGAAAACGGTTTCCAGGTCTCCGAAATATTCCAGATGGGATGGGCCGATATTGGTAATGACCGCGATACTGGGTCTGGCGAGAGCGCCTATTTCGAAGATATCGCCCTTTTTAGAGGCCCCTAACTCAAATACGCCGAATTTGTGTTCCTCGCGCAATTCCAGAAGAGAGAGCGGGAGGCCAAAATGGTTGTTTAAGTTGCCGGCGTTGGAACAGGTCGGGCCGGCTTTTTCGAAAATTGATCTGAGCATTTCTTTAGTCGTGCTCTTGCCGTTGGAGCCGGTGATAGCTGTTATGGGAATTTTGAACCGGCCGCGGTGCCAGGCGGCCAGGCGGTGCAGGGCTTTCAGAGTATCCCAGACGCCGATCACGAATTCTGGGAAATTCTTGAACCGGCCGATCTTGTTGTCCTCTACCAGCCAGCCTTTTACGCCTTTGGCCAGCGTCTCCTCCAGAAAAACATGAGCGTCGTGCTCTTCCCCCTTCAACGCAAAGAAGAATTCTCCGCCTTTCAACTTACGCGTATCAGTTTCGAAACTGTTGAAAGCGGCGCCAAGGCTCCCTTTGAGTACGCGTCCGTTCACAACTTTAGCCAACGTTTCAATATTAGTTCTAAGATTCATAGAAGAGGATTGAATGATCAGAGGTTTGGCTCATAAGGAACCTTATTTCTGATCGCTTCGGCTGCTGCTTCTCTGTCGTCAAAATGTATGGTGCGGTCGCTGAGTATCTGGTAATCCTCGTGTCCTTTACCGGCTATCAGGACTATATCGCCGGCCTGAGCCATTTCCACGGCTTTTGTGATGGCTGATTTGCGGTCCGGTATCAGGGTGAAGTTTGTGAAGGCGTCCTTGAGCCCGTCCTGTATGTCCGCGAAGATGCGGTCAGGATCCTCCCCGCGCGGATTGTCGCTGGTTATTATGGCGTAATCGCTCAGCGAGGCTGCCGCTTTTCCCATCGGGGCGCGCTTGGTACGGTCCCGGTCTCCGCCGCAGCCGAAGACCGTGATGATCCTGCCGTGCGGCATCTTACGGAGGTTGGAAAGCACATTGTCCAGCGCGGCGTCGGTGTGGGCGTAATCCACGAATACTCCGAAAGGCTGGCCGAGTTCCACCCGCTCAAGCCTTCCCGGAACGGTCGTCAGGGTTTCTACGCCTCTGACGGCCGTCTCAAGCGGAACGCCGGCGGAAACCGATGCGGCGACGGCGGCGAGGGCGTTATAAATATTATATCGGCCCAGGAGGCGCAGAGTCACCCGGCGGCGCGTCCCGCGGGCGCTGAGTTCAAACACTGTGCGGTCCTGCAATATCTCCGCGTTTTCAGCCCTGAAGTCAGCGGGTTTGTCTATGCCGTAGGTCACAGGGGTCAGGTTGTCGCTGAGCGCGGAAAGTATCTCCCCCGCCCTGTCTTCATCCGCGTTCACTACGGCGCTCTTGTTTTTTTTCGGCGAGGCCGCGAGCAGCTCAAATAATCTGAGTTTAGCCTTGAAATAGGTTTCACGATCCTTATGGAAGTCCAGGTGATCGCGTTGGAGATTGGTGAAAACGGCGACATCAAAGGCGGCTTCGTCCGCGCGCTTCAACGCCAGAGCGTGCGATGACACTTCCATTACCACGGCCGCGGCTCCGGCGTCGGCCATCATTCTGAAAAGCGAGTGCAGCTCGCCGGCTAACGGTGTGGTATTGGCCGCTTTAGATATGACTTTCCCTCCCACGCGGTAATCAATGGTGCCGATGACTCCGGGAAACGCGCCGGCCAGTGCGTAAATATTCTCAAGCAGATAGGCCGTGGTGGTCTTGCCGTTGGTCCCGGTGACGCCGATCAGCTTAAAGCGGCGCGAAGGATGTTCATAAAACTGTGAGGCGGCCTTAGAAAATGTTCCGAGGACGTCGGTTACGGATACCCAGGAGATTCGGGGATGAGCGCCAGCCAGTTCCGGGGGGACGGGTCTGCCCGTTACGACTGCGGCTGCCCCGCCCATTATTGCCGACCGGATGTATGTATTGCCGTCTTCATTTATTCCGGTCACCGCGAAGAATAGGCAGCCTTTTTGTACTTTTCGGGAATCATTGGTTATACAGAGTATCTCGGCGTCTGCGGTTATCAGGGCTTCGGGAACCCCCTTTAAAATTTCTTTGAGTCGCATATATTAACTATATGATAGAAAATTTAGGGATAGTTGGAAAACGATCCCGGAGAGCGGTTATCCTAATCTGTCACATGGGTGGCGGGCGGTAGCTTGCGCTCCAACAGGGTTTTGTCGGGCCTGATTCCTTTAAGGGTGATTATTTTTTTGACTATATCCTGAAAGGCGGGGGCGGCCGTTTCGCCGCCGTAATGAAAGAGTTTAGGGTTGTCAAGAATCACCAGAATCGTATACTGCGGTTTGTCGGCCGGAAAAAAACCGCAGAAAGAAGCGACATTTTTGTTGGTAATATATTCACCGGTTCTGGGATCTATTTTTTTAGACGTGCCGGTTTTGCCGGCCACCAGGTAGCCGGGCACGCCGGCGTTTTTGCCGGTTCCGGAGTCCACCACGTTTACCAGTATATCCTTTATCGTGTTGTAAGTCCTGCTGGAAATGACCCGCCGTATAACCGATGTCTCGTTTTTAAATTTTATCGTGCCGCCGGTATCCGTAATTCTGTCAACCAGGCGCGTTTCCAGCAATTCCCCCCCGTTGGCCACCGCGGAATAGGCGTTGACCACCTGCAGAGGCGTGGCCGCTATTCCATGTCCGTAAGAACCGACCGCGAGATCCACGGTCCGGTATTTTTCTATAGGCCGCAGGATGCCGGCGGATTCTCCGGGAAAGCCCAGCCCGGTCTTGGTGCCGAAGCCGAAGGCTTTCGTGTAAAGGTAATAGTTCTCCAACCCCAGCTTGATGCCTATCTTAGCCGCGCCGATGTTGGATGACCGCTCCATAACTCCTGACAGCGTTAACGTCTTTTCCGGTTCATGATCGTGGATCGTAACTTTGTTGTTGAATGCCCAGGCGCCGTTCTCGCAGTAGAAGGTGTCTCCGGTCGTTACGACATTTTTTTCCAGGGCGGCGGATACCGTGACGGTTTTGAAAGTGGACCCTGGTTCATACACCCATTCCACCGGTTCTATTTTCTCCAGAGCCTCAGGATAGGTAGCCATGGCCAGGATGCGGCCGGTATTGGGGTCCTGGACCAGTACCATGGCGAGGTCGGAGCGGTTTTTTTCGGCATATTTTTTGATGGCCTCCTGAGCGAAAAACTGTATATTCTTGTCTATCGTCAGGTATATATCCATCGGGGCGGCCTCGCCTTCCGATTCGTTCTTGTAGATAATCTTGCCGCTATTGTCGCGCACAACCTCTCTGCGCAGGACCTGTCCTGTGAGCACTTTGTCATACAGTGCCTCAATTCCAGTGAGTCCCTTGTCCGAGCCCACAACTCCCAGGATATTCCTGGCGAGGTTCCCGGAGGGATAATAGCGGCTCTGCCCGGCTTCCAGCAGAACTCCTTTAAGGTTCAGGGCCTTTACCGCTTCGGCTTGGACGCGGTCGAGGTCCTTTTTCACGCTTACGAAGCTTTTACTTTTACGGAATTTGGACTGCAGATCCTTTTTGGGAATAGCGAGGGCAGAGGCCAGAGCTGAAAGGGCGCCGGGCGGGTCTTGTAATTCTTTCTTGAACAGGCTGCAATTCCATGTGATTATTGATTCCGCCAGGATGTTTCCCTGGGAATCGAATATCCTGCCCCGGGGCCCGGTTTCAGAAACCGTTCTGTTAAATTCGCGGCCGGCTGTCGCTGAAAGATTCGCGTGTTTTATCGTCTGGAGGTAGAAGAGTCTAAACGCTATGGGAATTGCGGGCAGAGCGGCTATAAATAAGCAGGCCTGAATTCTTGTTCTTAAGGTTTTTGCGGTCATTAGAAAAGGGAGTAAGGCGGAAGGGTCTTAAACTTAAGTCTGTATCGCTCCGCTCCACCCAAGGCGCACCCCGCGCGATATATGCCCTTTGTGGTGATGTTTATATTTCAGAACTGCCCAGGCGCAGGAGCTTAGCCAGCCAACCTCTAGAAGGTTTATTTCCGTCGGCGTCATCCAGCAGGACCAGCGCGTCCGGTTCAGGATAGACAAGGCCGATCTTCAGAGCTTCGGTCTGGAGTTTTTCGGGAGACAATGATGTGCGGATCTCTTTTTTAAGATAGTTGTTGCTGTTTTCAAGGTCTTTTATCTCTCTGCGGAGCCCTTCGATGTTGTAGCCGAGCCTTGTCGCCTGCACATTCTCCCACGCGAAGAGGAAGAATACGGCTCCGGCCGCGGCCAATATTGACAATTTTATGGTCCTTGTTTTTTTCATAACGGTTCCGCAGGGTCTGCGGTACGGCTGCAACTGTCAGCCGGTCTTATTCCATGCTGAAGAGTTCTATTCTTTTGATGCCGTGCTTTTCCCAGAGGTAGAATATCTTGGTCGGACAAACGGCGGCTTTTAGCCCGCTAAGTTTGGATTTAGCGGCCCGGCCGCTGAGGAACTTGCCAATTTTTGAACCAGTCCTAAGGATGTTTTCCGGATTCATATCTTTCCTCCCTCACTGTCCCCCCCTCGCTTAATGCTTTGTACGGATTAAGCGTCGGGTTTGTACGACTACGCTTTTTCTATGACTCGCAGCTTTGCGCTTCGGGCTCTTTTGTTTAAGGTCACTTCCGCTTCGGAAGGGATGATCGGCTTCCTGGTCACCATCTTCCATTCGCCCATGTCAGCCATGATCTTAAAGGTCTCTTTAACTATCCTGTCTTCAAGAGAGTGAAAGGTTATTATCCCCATTCTGGCGCCTTTGGTCAGGAAAGGCATCGCCTTTTGTATGCCCCTGGTAAGATTGTCAAACTCGTAGTTTACCGCTACTCTCAGAGCCAGAAATGTTTTGGTGGCCGGGTGAATCTTTTCGCCTCTGAAAGGAACAACTCTTTCTATCAGGTCCCTCAGCTCGGCCGTGGTCTCCATGGGCTTGGCAGACCGCTTGTCCACTATGGCGCGGGCTATCTTGTTTGAATGGCGTTCGCCGCAGACGCGGATCAGATGTTCTATCTGCTCGTAAGGCCAGTGGTTGATTATGCTGTACGCCGTCAGAGGGTTGCCGGGATTTATGCGCATATCCAGCGGGCCTTCGTGCTTAAGGCTGAATCCCCGCGACGGCTTGTCAAAATGAAGCGAGGAGATCCCCAAGTCGAACAATATGCCTGTTACCCCGGCCAGGTCCTCGCGTTTAAGGATCTCATCAATGTTGGCGAAGTTCCCCTGGATTACTTTCGCCCGTGTTCCGTATGGCTCAAGATTTTTTGCGGCAAGAGCCGCCATTTCCGGATCCCAGTCTACGCCGATCACCTTTGCCTTATCGTCCAGGATAGCGAGCATCTTTATTGCGTGGCCGCCGAGTCCCAGTGTAGCGTCGATATAAATCCCGGATTTGTCAGTTATCAACAGCTGCGTTGTTTCTTCCAAAAGCACCGGAAGGTGCGTGTAATTCCCATCCATTGAATTTTGTCCTTTAAGTGCCCGGGCGGGCGGCAATACCCGTCTGTTTATAAATCGAAAATCTTGCTGAATTTTTTGAACGAGGGTTCCATCACGTCTTTTTTGTACTTCACCCAGTTCTGCGCATCCCATATTTCCGCCTTATTCCCAACGCCCCGTATTACGATGTCCTTTTTAAGGGCGGCGTAGGTTTTTTGATTCTGCGGCACAAGTATCCTGCCCTGCTCGTCCAACTGGGCGTCGGCCGCGTTGCCGAAGAAAAATCTTTTAAAGGCGCGTTCCTCTTCCTTATTTTCCGATTTAAAAATTTCCATATTATTGGCTATAAGTTCTTCCCACTTCGACGGCATAAAGAGGTAGAGGCAGCGGTCAAGTCCTATAGAAAGCATGAAGTAGTTCTTATCTTCTTTGCGGAGCTCTTCCCTAAACCGCGCGGGAATGAACATGCGGTTTTTTGAATCCATCACGTAGGAATATTCGCCGTAAAGAGTGCTCATAAAATTAGCGTTAGCCGGGTGATCAATGGTTACATTTTACAACATTATAAACCACTTACTAACATTATCCACCACTTTAAACCACTGGACTTAGAGTATAGTGAATGCTTTGGTGGTTGTCAATGCCAAATTAAAAAAAGCGTTAATATATAACGTTTTTTTAATCCAAAAGGTCGTGAAAATAGACGAGGGATTGGAGAATCGGAGCAACAGAGGACTTTAGGACTAGAGGATTAGAGGGTGTAAAGGAACTCAATTATTGACTAGGGGTCGCGCCGGAAATTTTACCGGTCTTCAGATCATAGCGCCAGGCGTATTCCAGCGAAGAAAGCTTATTGTAAGGCATGCCGTAAGCCTGAAAAAGAGCTTGGGACACCGGCGTTCCGTCCCTTAAGCCTTTACAAAACAGATAAAAAGCCTCGCCCGCCCGCATCCTGGTAAGGAATCGTACTATGCTGTAGGACTGCGCATACCAGAGCCGTACGCTGTCTTCGTCAGCTCCCTGCATGTTTTCTATGCGCACCATATCGGCCAGCTTGAACCCCTCGCCTTTGCCCAACAACGCCAGATTTTGCGATAGCCAGCGAGGAGTGGAATGGCCTCTTTCCGACTGCACATAAGTCGCCATTCCTTCGCTCAGCCACAGCGGACTTTGGCGGTCAGACGGGAAAAAACTGTCAAAATAAATATGCGTGAGTTCATGCGCCAGTATTCCGAACGCTTCCTCGCTCTTAAAAAGATATATTTTCCGCTCGCTTAAAGATGCCACGCCGCCTGACCAGGCCGGGCGGCCGGTCAGGCGTTTGTATGTATCCTGGCTGTTGGTGAAATACACGAAGACTTTTCTGTCCCTGGTCCACGGCGAAAAAGCTATCAGGTCCAGCATGATATTGCCGTGCAGGCTTTCCATGTTTTTAAGCAGATCTTTTGACACTTCCGCGCCCTCTTCGTAGATTACAAAATTGCGCGTCTCTTTCATTGCGAAGCCGGGCGGGGCCTGCGGCGGGGCCTCTGCCCTGTCCGACACGCTTTGGGTAACCGTAGCTTTTTCTTGCGCGGAATGCTCCGGCATCATTTCCGGATCCGCGCCTATTTCCTTTATGTCCAACCCCCCCGCCAAAGGGCTGATCAGGTGTGAACCGGGTTGTGCGGGTTGAACCGCAGTCGCGGACCGGATATCGGGCGCGTACTCCGGGGTGGTTTTAATCACCCTGTCTGCCATCGGTCTGCCGTAGAACGGGTTTTTAGTAATCTGTATTTTAGGGATCGGGGCCAGGTCGTCGCTTATGTACTGGTACATGAAAAGTCCCCAAAGCCCTACAACAAGGCCCCAGAAAATTACCCTTAGTTTACCTAGAATATCCATATGGCGGCGAAGTAATGAAACGACGAATAAAAATCAAAAAGGAGTATCAAGATCAGCGTTACGGCCCTGTTCACTTTACCGCGGACGGTCTATCCGCTTATGTGTTTATCATACCTTTCTGAACACCAGTATTGATCTGTCTTCTTTTTCTCCCGGCAGCCTGTACGATACTGTTTCGGCCAGTTCGGCCCCGGCTTTGCGCGCGGCTTCTTGGGCGGCCGGCCGTTCCTGGGCCAACTGCGCGGCGGTTTGCCAGGCCAGGAAGACCCCGCCGCCTTTCACCATATTTAAGCATTGAGGCAGTATGTTTTCAAGTTTTCCCATGGCCCGTTCCACCACAGCGCCGTATTTCCCGGTTTCGGCCGGGCCGCTCTGTCCTATGCGCAGATGCAGGGCGCGGACGGTTTTTAGCTTCAGACGGGAGGCCGCGCAGGTAAGAAACATTGAGCGTTTGAGACTGGAATCCCAAAAGTCGAAAGCTATCGGTTCCAGAGCGACGGCAAGCGGTATGCCCGGGAAGCCGGCTCCGGCCCCCGCGTCGGCAACGCGGTCGCCCGGCTTGAGCAGCCTTGCAAGTAGCGGGGCGCCGGCCAGAGCGTCCAATATGTGACGCGGCCAGAGATCCCCGGCGTCATTTTGAGAAACCAGATTAAAGCGCGAGTTCTTTTCCAACAGCTCCTCTTTAAAAAGTTCGAGTTTGGAAGTCTGTTCTTCTGTCAGGGCCAGATTCCATTTCAGCAGGGTCTCTTTGATTATCGCGTCCATTAAGTTCGTCCGCCCCGATCCGATATTTTGGTATTTGTTTTCGTCATTCGGCTTACATGTACCCATAAAAGCTGTATATCGGTCGGTGTTATTCCGGGGATCCTCGCGGCCTGGGCCAGAGTCCCGGGACGGACCTTGAGCAGTTTTTGTTTGGACTCCAGACAGAGGCCGGTAATGGCGGCCAGGTCCAGCCTCTCCGGTATAATCACGTGTTCAAAACGTTTCATCTTTTCAGCCTCGCGCAGATTGAGCGCGATATAGGAAGCGTATTCTTTTTCAATTTTGGCCGTTGCTTCGGCTTTAGCCCGGGTCCAGGGGGCCATAGCACCGTCGGTCTCCTGATGATCGGGGGGTGTTTTACGGGCACAGGCCTTTGACCAGGAGATGGATCTTTTATCGCGGGACCTGAAGAGTTCCACGGTGTTTTTGTAAAGGTCAAAACCAGTTTTAAATCTTTCAGGCACCAGACCGATCCGGAAGCCGTGCGGCATGAGCCTCAAATCCGCGTTGTCCTGGCGAAGAAGCAGGCGGTATTCCGCGCGGGCGGTATAAATGCGGTAGGGCTCATCCACGCCCTTGGAGATCAGATCGTCTATCATCACGCCTATGTAGGATTCGTCCCTGCCGAGAATAAGGGGCGCAAGATTTTTGAGTTTCAGGGCTGCATTTATCCCGGCCATAAGTCCCTGCGCCGCGGCTTCTTCGTATCCTGTTGTGCCGTTTATCTGCCCCGCCATGAAGAGCCCCGGCAGCATCCTGGATTCGAGATTATAATCCAGCTGCTGCGGCGGACAATAGTCATACTCGATAGCGTAGGCCGCGCGCATAAGCTCGGCGCGCTCCAGCCCTTTTATCGAGCGCACCAGTTCCAGCTGCACTTCTTCCGGCAGGCTGGTGGACAGTCCGTTAACATAGTATTCCTCGGTGTCGAACCCTTCCGGCTCAAGGAACAGGATGTGTTCGGGATGGTGAGGGAATTTGACTATTTTGTCTTCGATTGAGGGACAGTATCTCGGCCCGGCGGACTTTATGCGTCCCGAGTAAAGCGGGGATTTGTTAAGGTTGGCCCTGACTACGGCGGCGGCACGTGAACCGGTGCGCGTTATCCAGCATGACAGGAGTTTTCGCTGCGTCCGTCCTGTGAAGTGTGAGAAAAGCGCCGGCGGTTCGTCTGGCTTCTGCTCTTCGCACTCAGAGAAATCTATGGTCCGTCCGTTCAGGCGCATCGGAGTTCCGGTCTTAAGCCGCCCGAGTTTAAACCCAAGCGCCACCAGTGACGGAGACAGGCCGTCGGACGGCGGATGGTTATAGCGCCCGCCCCGGAAAGAGGAGGCGCCGATGTGCACTACGCCGTTCAGGAACGTGCCGGTGGTAAGGATGACGCATCCGGCTGTGTAACGCGTGTTGCGCGCGGTAATTACTCCGCGGAGCCTGGAGCCTTCGGTCCAGATCTGTGCCGCCTCGTCCTGAATCAGGGCCAGGTTATCGGCCAGCTCAAGGGCGTGCTTCATGGCAGACTGGTATAATTTTTTATCGCACTGAGCTCTTGGTGAGTGGACGGCCGCCCCGCGCGAAGTGTTGAGCATACGCGCGCTCAGAGTGGAAAAATCCGTGACGCGGGCCATGTGTCCGCCCAGCGCGTCCAGCTCTCTGACTATCTGGCCTTTACCCACGCCGCCTATTGAGGGGTTGCATGACATCAGAGCTATAGTGTCCAGGTCATGGGTAATCATTAATGTCTTCATCCCCATACCGGAGGCGGCTAAAGCGGCCTCGCAGCCGGCGTGTCCGCCGCCGACGATTATGACGTCAAAATTACCGGGATAGTCGAAATAAGCCATAAGTTCACATGAACATCATGAATCTGAAAACTGAGGACGGGATGATCCCGAGGTTCTTCAGCATATAAAACGATAATACAGCCGCTATCATGGAGAATAGGAGGGTCAGGGTTGAGCGCACCATTGTCCCCCCGAAAATAGTTTTAGCGGCTTTTATGATCAGGACCATCAGCCATATCCCTCCGGCGAATTCTGCCGCCGTGTATAGCGTTTCGTTGCGCGTGAACGCCGCCAGCAGGGACGCCGGCAGGCAGATAACCATAGCGGCGTTTGCGGCGAGTGAGAAGCGAAGAAAAGCTAATGCTCCTGTTTTTTTGGCGCGGATCCCGGCGTAAGCCGCGACGCCCGTGGCTGCCAGAAAAGGCAATGCGTACACCGGTTCGGCTTTGTAATAGAAGGCGGCCGCCGCGTAAGCGCCGCAGGCGGCGCATCCGCATAATAACCTGAAAATCAGCCTGCCTTTGTTAATGAAGCCTGCAAACGCCGCGAATAAGGCGCACAAGGCGCAGCTGAAGGCTAAATCAAGAAAAGAGTGAACGCCTAAGAGCCAAGCGTAGGACTTGCCGGAGAATTCCCCGGCAGTTTCAGAAAACTCGGCCGGGAAGTCTGTGGGTTTGATATAAAGGAATAGGGCGTAGGCCGCGCAATATACAAAATAGACGGCCAGCGGGCCGCCGAATCCCGCGCCGGGGGTCATAAAATCCGCGGCCGCCCCGGCCGGGTCCGTCAGTACCTTTTTCGCAAGCAATAAAACACTTTTAAATCTTTTCATGGTAATCGCAATTCGTATCGCGCCTTATTTTCCGACGCAAAATTTCTCAAAAATTCTGCCCAAAATCTCCTCCGGTGTCGTTTCACCCAGAATATCGGCCAGGGCGTTGAGCGCGCCTCTGAGATGCTCCGCGGCCAGTTCCAGAGGAAATTCCGGCCCGTGTCCCACCAGGCCCCCGATCCGCGTCAGTTCTCCGTGAGCGCCGAGCAGCGCGGAATAGTGCCTGGCCGAAGTTATCACCGAAGAGGACTCAGCCGAGAACATCTTTCTTTCCTCACCGACCAGCAGATCTTTTAACGCGTCTACACCCCTGCCTGTCCTGCATGAAATACTGATCCCTTCCGCCGTTTCCCCCGGCCCTCTCGCCGGGGGCAGGTCGCTTTTATTAAATACCTTTATTAGTTCGGTTCCGGGCGCGGCGGCGCGCTTGATGGCCGCAGCCACTCTGCGGTCTGCTGAGGAGTCTCTTTTAGAAATATCGCGGACCCAGAGTATGATATCGGCAGCCTTAAGCGCCTTGATCGAGCGGCGCATCCCTTCGCGCTCCACGGCGTCTTCGGCAGCGGGGCTTATCCCGGCGGTATCGGTAAAAATTACGGTAAATCCGGAGAGATTTATCCTTTCTTCTATTGTGTCCCGGGTGGTTCCGGCTTTTGGCGAGACGATGGCGCGGTCGCTGTCCGCGACCCTGTTTAAGAGCGACGACTTGCCGGAGTTGGGCGCCCCCGCGATCGTCACGCGAAGACCGTGTTTTAAATGCCGCCCATGCTCAAAACTATCAGCCAGGGTTTTTATTCCAGCCGCGGCCGCGGCCGTCCGCCCGGCGAAAGCTTCGGAGTCCAATGCCGGGAGTTCGCCGTAGGCGTCGTCCAGCCTGACCTCCAATTCGCTCAGGAGGTCCACAAGGCGCCCGCGCAGTTTCCTGATGCGGGAGGAAACTTCCCCCTCCACCTGCGTGATCGCCGCCCGGTGCGAAGCTGCGCTTTCCGAGATTATGAGATCGTTCACGGCTTCGGCCTGGGTCAGGTCGAGCTTGCCGTTCATAAAGGCCCGCAGCGTGAATTCTCCGGGCGCGGCCTCGCGGGCCCCGTTGGCTATTGAGAGACGCAGCAGCCTGGAGATTATATAGGGCGAACCGTGGCAGAATATTTCCACCATATCGTCTCCTGTATAACTCTTCGGCGCGCGGTAGAAGATGACTACGATTTTGTCCAGGAGACGGCCGTTTTCCTCGGCCTTCAGCAGATAAGACGTTCCCGGCCGCGGTTTTTTAAAAGCGGAGAGTGGTTTGAGGAAGGCGGACGCTATATTATGCGCTTCCGGCCCGGAAAGGCGTACCACCGCTATAGCGCCGAGGCCCGGAGCCGATGCCGGCGCCACTATGGTCTGGGTGGTGTCTGGGATGATCATAGTATATATAAAAAAGCGGATAGTGCGAGTGGCTAGTGGCGAGTTTATAAGGAGGGTACCGGCACCCTGCGCTGTTTACTCTGCACTCTCAACTCTGCACTATCCGCTTGTTCACCGAATTGTGCTTTGCACCAGTCACTATCCCGATTATTGCTGCGCGGTTTCTTTCTGCGTAACCGGCCGTATTACGACCTTACGCCATTTGCCTTCGCCTTCCGAAAGCGTCTCCACTTCCGGATACTTGGCCTTTATCAGGCTGTGCACGAATTTGCGCAAAGGCGCGGACATCGGCTCCAGACGGTAGGGGCGGGCGGTTCCGATAACATCCTTTACGACCGCTTCCATTTTCAGCGCGAGTTCCTCTTCCTTTTTGTTCCAGTAGTCGGCGGTATCTATCCTGACAGATATCCGGTTCTTGCGGTTTTTGTTGATTATGGAGTTGATAAGGAACTGGAGGGACTGCAGGCCTCTGGCGTTCTCGGCGGTGAATACGGTCGCGTCAGGAGAGTCGAACTTCATGGATATGATCCCCTCCGCGGCGTCGTGCCTGGTGTCAGTGATGCTGGCTTCAAGGCCCATTAGTTTAAGGGTTGTTGTCAGCGCCAACTTCGCGTGTTCCATGGGATCTTCCGGCGCCTGCACGGCTTCCATGGCCAGGCTGATATCCTGGTAGACAGCGTCGGGCCGTCTCGCGTAACCGGCGTCGGGGCGTCTCTCCTGGTAAGGCCTGTCCTGGGGCGTTCGCGCGGGGCGGGGTCTTGCGTCATATCTGTCGCGTCTGGGACCTCCGTCGCGGCGGGGGCCGTCGCTTCTGCCGCGGCCAGAGGAGGGGCGTTCGCGACGGGTGTCGCGCTCTTCATGATGACCGCCTCCGGTCCATTTTTTCTCGCGCAGCATTACGCAGGCTTTTTTCGCGCCTAAACCGAGGAAACCTTTTGTTCCCTCGCTCACTACTACAACTTCAACCTGATCGCGTCTGAGGCCCAGTTCTATGAGGCCTATCTCGACGGCGTCCTGTATGGTCTTAGCTTCTACTTTTGTTTCTTTCATTTTTTGTTCCTCCGATACTGTGTGTAAAATTCAGCCTGTTCTAATAGGCTTTATCTTTCAACGCCTGTTGTTTCTGTAAAATCATAGTCTGCGCGAAGCCCCAGATGCTGTTTATCAGCCAATAAAGCACCAGTCCCGACGGAAAGGTCAGGAACATAAAGGTGAATACAACCGGCATCCACTTCATCATGGCCGCCTGAGCGGGGTCGCCGCCTGTTTGCGGGTTCAGATGCTGCTGCAGGAACATGATGCCGCCCATGACAAGCGGCAGGATATAGTACGGATCTTTTGCCGACAGGTCCTTTATCCAGAAGATAAAGGGCGCGCCGTGCAGAGGCCATGAATTGCGCAGCGCCGTGAAAAGCGAGAAGAAAATGGGGATTTGCAGGAGCATCGGCAGACAACCGCCCAGCGGGTTGGTGCCGTGCCGCTTGTAAAGTTCCATGACTTCCGTGTTCATGCGCTTGGGGTCCGCCTTGTAGCGGGCCTGGATGGCCTGCATCTCCGGCTGGATTTTTTTCATGACGGCCATGGCTTTGTAGGATTTCCAGCTCAGCGGAAAAATAAGTATCTGCAGGAGAACGCTTATTATGACGATGGCAACGCCGTAATTCCCGGTTAGTTTGTGGAAATAGTCCAGTGCCGAATTGGCTATTTTTGCAAGCGGGGAGAAAAAACCGAAATTCACGGAGCGGTCAAGGCCGTGCCCTAACGCCTGGAGCAGTTTATAGTCCTTGGGCCCAATATAAAACTCCACGCGCCAGACGCGGGTTTCCCGGGGCGCCAGCAGTTCCGCTTCGAATGGCATAGACAAGAGGGGCGCTTTCTTTCCTCCGATCTCCGGCATGGAGATATTAAGAGCGTCGCGTTTCAGGTCCCCTCCCAGCACGGCGGCCAGGAAGTACCTGTTATCCACGCCGGCCCAGATCCAGGACCCGGCCTTCTGGTTCTCCTTGATGGTTTTTATGGTCGGGAACTTTTTACCCTCTTCCTGAAACGTGTATTGAGCCTTCCAAAGAGAGGGGTTTTCTTTTTCTTCGCTTTTGACAGTGCCGAGTCCGGGGCCCAGCTTAAGGTTCCAAGCCGCGAATACTGCAGGGGCGGCGGAAGGGTTCACCGCTGTTATCTCAAGCAGATTTATCTTATCCTCTCCGTTAAGGATAAATTTCTTGATTATAGTTACGCCGTTGGCGGCGCGGGCTTCGAAGGTTACGCTGTCGGTGGTTTTGCTTTTGAGGGTGAAGGTGAGGTCGTCAAAAGAGCTGAGAAAGCCCGGAGAGGGATCTTTTACAAGTTCGACAGGGGACACAGGCCCCTGATAAACCACGCTCTTTATTGAGGCGCCGGCCGGGTGGAAGGCGTAGGTGGCCTTATTAAGGCTGAGTTCCACGGAGCGTTTAGCCCAGTCAGCTTCCAGCGGGCCGGAGGCTGCGGCCGCCGTTGATTGCCCTGAAACATTGAGGGCTGTGGCGGCGGACGTCGCAGGGGCGCTTTGCTGCGACTGTGCCGTGGACGCGGAGGCTGGATTGAGCATCGGCCGCTTTCCTATATAGGAGTACCATGCTATATACACCGCTGAGGACAGCACGACTGCCAGCACGAGGTTCTTCTGCATTAATTTGTCTCCCTGATATTTGCGATATTTAAGTCTGCGGCGGACGTATGTTGTGATAACGACGGCACGGGGTCATATCCGCCCGGATTCCACGGATGGCAACGGAGGATTCTCGCGGCGCTTAAAAAAGCGCCCCTGAACAAGCCATGCGTTTTAAAGGATTGGAAACTATATTCGGAACAGGTCGGGTGAAATCTGCAGG
>Ga0114951_10002229_pt1 | contig 22315 bp, 22 predicted proteins | sample AM7aDNAmetaG_FD_88677 | JGI IMG/M metagenome (GOLD analysis project Ga0114951, IMG submission 88677) | Freshwater microbial communities from Finland to study Microbial Dark Matter (Phase II) - AM7a DNA metaG | ecosystem: Environmental > Aquatic > Freshwater > Lake | place: Finland: Lake Alinen... | reverse complement strand
GCCGCAGAATGTGGAGTGCGCCGCCGCCGGCGGCGCTTTGGCTATGACGGAGCGCACGACTCACGGGGCTGCACCCTGAGGGCGCCGGACTCCACGCCATCCAAAGCGGCGTCGTTGCCGCCGCACTCCACAAACCATCGCGCTCAGCGCGACCCTTGACGCCACAGCCTGCGGCGCTTTTGAGATGCGTTTGCCCTGCCGGGGAGGGAGGAGCTCTTTGCTCCCTCTCATGGCTTGGGGGTATAATCTGAGAGAATCGCAAGTAGGAAAGGCGGACTCGTTCCGCTGAGAGCAGCACACATCCGCCCGCGTGGCGGAAGGTTATAGAGAACTCCCGAAACGGGAAGGAATGAACATGCCGGCGCAGGGGAAGATCGCGTTGAAGATTGGAGACTCGGTAGTTCGGACTTGGACACGGGTGGGGCTCTTGTGCGTTTTCCTGGCCTTGTCCTTCTGGATGTACAACCTCAACCTCAGCGGCTGTGCGATCTGCCAGGTCAGCAGCGAGCATGGCCTTTCCTTCTTCCTCTGCATCCTGTTCCTGGCCGCCGCCATTTACGAACTCATCTCGCTCGTCATCCACGGTCTGGTCCGCATGCGCGGCGGGTCGCCGGGCGAAATCAAAATGCTCACCAGCTTCATGCGGGTGGTCGCCACCCTCGCCGTCATCCTGGCGTTGCTGCAATTCACCGGGAAGTTGAGCGGGGTGGGGAGCCTGGTCGCGGGCTTTGCCGGGTTGCTGCTGGGCTGGTCATTGCAGGCGCCCGTCAGCGGCGTCGCGGCCTGGGCGCTGGTCACGCTCAAGCGCCCGTTCCGCATCGGCGACCGCGTCCTGTTCCCCTCTCTCGGGCTGCTGGGCGACGTGCTCGATGTCGGCTTCATGTACACCAAGCTCAACCAGGTGGGGGGCGCGGTCGGCTCCGAGGAGGCGATCGGCCGGTACATCCTCATCCCCAACGCCATGCTCTTCAGCCAGGTGGCCATCAACTACACGCCGCAGCAGGTGGCGGCGTATTCGCTCGACGAGGTGATCGTGCGGCTGACTTTCGACTCCGATTGGGACACGGCGGAGAAGATCCTCCTGGACGCCGCGCGCGAGGTGACGCGGGAGATCATCACCGACACGGGCAAGGAGCCGTACATCCGCTCCGACATCTACGACTACGGCGTGCTGATGCGCCTGCGCTACATGACCTACTCCACGGACCGCCCGCGCGTCTCGCACGAAATCCTCAAGCGCATCTTCCGCGACTTCCAGAAGACCAAGCGGGTGGACTTCGCCATCCCGTTCGTCTACTCCTACCGCAAGGGGATGGAAGCCGTGCCGCGCGGCACGGTTGGGCAGGAGCCGGTGGCGCTGCTGGATATCGAGAGCATTGACGACCCCGACGCGCACATGACGCTCACCTCCGACGAGCAGTCCGCCGTGGAGGAGCTTTCGGGGCGGATCGAGTCGATGGGGCTGCTGCAGCCCGTCGTCGTTCACCGGACGGAGGCGGGGCGCCACACGCTGATGGTCGGCCGCTTCCGTCTGCTGGCGTGCAAGCACTTGGGGTGGAAGGCGATTCCCGCCATCGTCAAGGAAGGGGAGACGGGGCGGATCGTGACGGAGGGCGAGAACGGGTAGTGAGGCCGGGGTTCACGCGGAGGCGCGGAGGCCGCGGGGAACGGCAAACGCAGAATTTACGAATAGCGAATTGCGATTGGCGAAGTGAACTGAGAGATTGCGCTGACTCTCCATTATCCCCTTTCGCGCATTTCGCGTATTTCGTAGTTCTCCTTCATTACCCCAGCGCCGGCGCGCCGATGCGGTGAACGCGGAAACCGATGCCCGCCAGCTTCTCGTGCTCCAGCGTATTGCAGCCGTCGAAGAGGAACGCCGGCTTCTCCATCCCCTTGAAGATCCGCCCGAAATCCAGGTCGCGATACTCCGGCCAGCCGGTGAGCAGCGCCACGGCGTGCGCGCCGGCGGCGGCCTCGTACGGGTCCGCGGCGAAGGTGGTCCTCGGCGTTCCCTTCAGCTCGTCGCGCGCGTGGTCCAGCGCGCGCGGGTCGGTGATGCTCAGCAGGGCGCGCTCCTCCAGCAGCAGACGGCAGATCGCGGCGGCGGGGGAATCGCGCGTGTCGCTGGTCCCCGGCTTGAAAGCGAAGCCCAGCACGGCGATCCGCTTGCCCGCCAGCGTGTTGAACATGGCGCTGAGCATCGTGTGGACGAAGCGGTGCTTCTGGTAATCGTTCAACTCCACCACCTGCTGCCAGTACGCGGCGGCCTCCGGCAGGCCGTGCGCCTCGCACAGGTAGGCGAGGTTCAGGATGTCCTTGCGGAAGCAGGAGCCGCCGAAGCCGACCCCCGCGCGCAGGAACTCCGGGCCGATGCGGTGGTCCATCCCCACCGCGCGCGCCACCTCGGTCACATTCGCCCCCGTGCGCTCGCAAAGCGCGGAGATGGCGTTGATGGAGGAGATGCGCTGCGCGAGGAAGGCGTTGGAGCTCAGCTTGGCCAGTTCGCTCGACCAGATGTCCGTGGTGAGGATGCGCTCGCGCGGCACCCAGTGGGCGTAAAGCGCGGCGACTTCCTCGACCGCCTTCCGCCCGGCGGGGGTGGGACGCCCCCCGATGAGCACGCGGTCGGGCTGCTCCAGGTCGCGCAGCGCCGTTCCCTCGGCCAGGAATTCCGGATTGGAGAGAACGTCGAACTGCACTCCCTTCTCGTTGGCGCAGAGGATCGCCTCGATGGCCTCCGCCGTGCGGACCGGCAGCGTGCTCTTCTCGACCACGATCTTCGGCCGCGTGGCGCAGCGGGCGATTTGCCGCGCCGTGCGCTCCCAGTACTGCAGGTCCGCCGCGCGCCCCGACCCGTGCCCGAACTCCTTGGTGGGCGTGTTGACGCTGACGAAGATGATGTCCGCCTTGTCGATGCGCTCTTCCACGCCGGCGTAGAAGAACAGGTTGCGTCCGCGGACGGATTGGACCAGTTCAAGCAGCCCCGGCTCGTAGATCGGCAGGCGGTCGCTCTGCCAGGCGGCGATGCGCTCGGCGTTGATATCCACCACCTCGACGCGCACCTCCGGGCAACGCTTGGCGATCACCGCCATCGTCGGCCCGCCGACGTAACCCGCGCCGATGCATAGGATGGTTTTCATCTCAGAGTCTCCTGCAAATTCCGAGACAGGGTTGGGACACAAAACTTTCCGAAGGAAAGTATTGTGTCCCGATCGCTCCGGCCCGTTGAAAAGGATGGTTTCAACAGAGCTAGGCCAGCTCGAAGCCGATGGCCCTTAGAAAAGCCAGCGCAATGACCGCATGGCCGGGCGAGTCGGGGTGGACGCGGTCCTGCGACCAGTAGCTGGAGGGCTGCGCCTTGAGCGCCACGTCGAAAGCGTCCATCGTGCGCACGGACGTCGCGCCGAATTCCCGCGCCAACCGCTGGCCGCAGGAGATGTACGTGTCCATCCGCGCGCGGAAGGGGTCCGCGCGGTTGCTCTCGATCACGTAGGGGTCCATCAGAATGATCCGCGCGCCGGTGCGCGCCTGCGTCTCCTTGAGCAGTTCGCGATAGGTCGCCTCGTACTCCTCCAGGGGCACCGCATCCGCCGGGCGATTCGCAACGAAGCGCCAGACGTCGTTGATCCCGATCATGATGGAAAGCACATCGGGCTTCTCGGCGATCACATCCGCCTGCCAGCGCGCCTTGAGGCTGCGGATGGTGTTGCCGCCAATGCCGCGGTTCTCAATGCGGAGGTTGTACTCCGGATAACGCGCGATCAACAGGTCGCGCGCGATCTTCACGTAGCCGATCCCGTAGGGGGCGCAGCCTGCTTCCTTGCTCTGCCGGCCGGCATCGGTGATGCTATCGCCGATGAACACAACTTTCTGATTCGGTTTGAGCGAGAACATTGCCTTCGTTCCTCCCGATGGATACTTGCCACAGGAAATGCCCCGACGCCCGACATGGTACCACTTTTTACGAGAGCGGGCCAAGAGAACGGCGGCTGTCCGCCGAGATCGTGCGCAGAGTATGTAGCACAGCCGCCCTCGGCTATGCAGATAGCGCCGTGCCCGCACAGCCGAGGGCGGCTGTGCCACATACGGCCCCCCGCCCGGAGCCGGTCCTTTGCGGCACGCCGCCCGGGTGCTCCGTTGGATTCTCGCCCCCGCTCCTGTTATCTTGTGGCATCCCAGGCGGTCCGGAAAAGGAAAGGAACTCGGGCGCGATGGCAGCGGAGAGCGCGAAGAACGGTCCCACGGTCGATGAAGCGGGGCGGCGTCTGCTGGCGCGGTTCGATTCCCACGCCGTGGCGCTGATGGCGTACGGCTCGCGCGTCTGCGGGCAGGTGCGCACCGGGAGCGAATTCGATTTCTGGCTGATCGTCCGCGACTCCGAGGCCTTCCATCGCGACAATGCGGAGTTCTACCGCACGCAGTTGAACATGGCCAGCACGCCGGAGAAACAGATCGCCCTGAACCGCGCGGGGCCGCTGTTCTACTCGATTCGCGACGGCGAGTGCCGCATGAAGGTGGCGGTGCTGGCGCAGGCGGATTTCGCGCGGCTCTGCCGCTCGGCCTGGTGGACGGTGAAGGGGCGGATGCAGAAGCCGATGCGGGTGATCCGCATGTGCCCCGCGGTGGAGGAGGGGATCCGGGCGGCGCGCCGCGAGGGACTGGCCTGCGCGCTGAGCCTCGTGCCGCCCCGTTTCACGCTGGAGCAACTGCTCACCGAGTTGGTCAGCCTGAGCTATCGCGCCGAGGTGCGCCCCGAGAACAAGCGCGCGAAGATCCGCTCGATTGTGGAAGGGGGACGCGCCGGGCTGATGGAAATCTACGTGCCGCTGCTGGCGAAACTGCCCGCCGTGACGCGCGACGGCGACCGGTACGTGGACAGCCGCAGCCCCGCTGAACGGCGCGCGGCGCGCGCCGCCACCCTGCGCGCCCTGCGCCGCAGCAAGTGGAGCGGCGAGAGCCTGCGCTTCGTCTGGCGCAACTACCGCTCGCACCGCACCCCCATCCGCTACCTGCTGCTGAAGATCTACGGCGAGGTGGAGAAAACCTTCCGCCGCTGGTTCGGCAAGGCCGCATAATGCGGGAAAAAGGGTCGGGCTACTTTTCCGTCGTTGGAAAAGTTGCCCGACCCTTTTTCCCCGGCGGAAGGCATGGTAGAAAAGGGGGTCAGGCATCTTTTCGAACGCGAAAAGCAGCCTGACCCCTTTTCTTTCGCGCGTGACGCGGGAAACGGATGAATAGGCAATAGCGAATGGGCAATTGCCAATTGTCAACGTAAGGCAAGCGCGGGTGGAGTGCGATTTCCCCAGCGCGCTTGTTCGTTGCCGTTCATTGACCGATGCCCATTGACCATTGATCTGTTCGTGGAGCTGCCATGATCGCACCGCTTCGCCGCATCCTACGAATCTGCCTGGGGGCTCTGCTGATCCTGCTTGGGATCGTGGGGCTGTTCCTGCCGATCCTTCAGGGGGTGGCGATGATTGCGGCGGGGATTCTTCTGCTCGCGCCGAATTCGCGCATTTCCGTCTGGCTGAGGCGGACGGCGCGCCGGGGCGCGGCGCAGGTCGGGCGAACGGTGCGGCGCTGGAAATCGGGGCCCGGCCGCAAGCTGCGCAGGCCCTTCAAATGGATCGCGGCGAAGATGCGCCGGATGAAATGAAGGGCCGGCGCGCGGGAATGAAAAATGGGCCCACCTGGATTCGAACCAGGGACCAAGGGATTATGAGTCCCTCGCCGGACCCCGTAAACACAAGCTCATCTGCATCAACTGACCGCGCTACTGACCGTCCTGACTCCGAAGGCGACCAAGGCACGCCTTCATCCGACCCTTCCTTGGCCGAACTCATTGCTTCCTGGCCGGAACTCCCCGTGGCGGTCAAGGCGGGGATTCGGGCGATGGTCACTTCCGTCCGCAGCATACCACCCAAGCGCGAAGAATCCCAAGTTGCGTGTAAAGCAGCCGGGGCGTCCCGGCAGAACGACGGTCTCTTGTAGGAGGTGCGGTCATGGCGTTACGGCGAGTGGTGGAAGGCAAGTTTGTGTGCGAGTCGTGCGAAGAGCGTTACGTGGCCGAGGACGTGCCGGAGGAGGAACTCCTCTGCAAGTCCTGCGGCGGGAAGCTCGTCGAGGAGGAGGACGAAGAGGACTCCGAAGACGAGGATGAAGAGGATGAGGAGGATGAAGTGGACGAAAAGGAGCCGGAGTAGTCCTCTGCCGGCAGGAGGCCGGAGACAGCCCGTCATGCTGTCTCCGGCCAAGGGAGGTGCCATGTCTGGACAAACGACGTTCCTGTCGCACCTGGCGGGGCGCGTAAAGGCAATGGAAGCCCGCATGGCTACCATAAGCCGTGCGCAGGCCCCCGAACCGGAAACGTGGGCAGTATGGGCGCGGGTACGCCAAAACGTGCTCTTCCTCAGCAGCAAGGGCCGCCTGGAAACGCTGCCTGGCGCTGTGGTGGATTTGCTGGCACGCGGAGAGCCGCTGGACTGCGAAGTCAGCGAGGTCACGGGTGAGAAGATGCGTTTCCTTTCGCCGAAAGGCAAAGAAATCGGGCGCATCCCGAAATCCTTGGCGAACGCACTCACTTCGAGGGGGTTGCTGAAAGAGTGGCCCCGTGGGCGCTGATTGGCTGCATATGCTCTATGGAAGCATGTGCCTGGCGTTCCTTCTGGCTATTGTTGCGAGGATTTGGCCATGACACCAGAGACGGGTATTCCCATTCTCGCTATTCTCGCGAGAATCCCGCGTAGTTTCTCGCTTCATTCTCGCAGGGAGAATCCCACACGTGAAAACCGGAACTGATATCACCGACTTGAACCTGCGCCGCTTGCTCGACCATTGCGCCGCCGGGTTCGTTCCCGTCGTGACCCTGATTGGCGCAGTACCCCGTGGCAGGCTGTACCGAAGGCTCGATGCAGCGCTTAAGGCAGGGCTTCTTATGAGGGGGACCACGGCGGGAGAATATCGCACGACGGAGCGCGGTCTTGCACTGCTCGCAGCCCCTGCGGGAGCCGCCGCTGCGAACACGGACGACCCCCTCATGCGGCAGATTCCGCACCTGCGGCTCGTTGCGAAATTCAGCCCCGTGCATGAGGCCGTTGCGGAACTCACGCTCGCCGCCATCATCGCCCGGACACACGCCCTTCAACCGACGCACCACATGAACTTCATCCTCTTTGGCCCCAAATTGACGTTGAAGACGACATTGGGCTGCGCCATATGCCACATCGTCGGCGCAGACGACCGGCGGGCGATCTGGCATGCCGCTGCGGAGACAGCCGGTTCAGTGTGGAAGCGCCGCAACAGCAAAGGGGACTTGGGCAGCGAACGCAAGGTCTTGGAAACAAGTCCCGTGGTCGTGATTGACGAACTCCAACGGGCCACGAAGGACATGCTGCGCGTTCTGACGGTCATCCTGCATGGGTCCGTGGAGATGTGTTTTGAGAATGAGGTTGCGCCGCAGACGGCGGCGATCATGCTCATTGCCAACCCGAAGCAGGAGGACGGCGATCTGTGCGACAAGCTGGGCCTGGACTCCGCGATTGGTCGGCGAAGCATCACCTGTGATTTCGCCCGCGTGACGCTGTCGGCAGAAGCGGTATCGAACGCGGACGGGATTCTTGACGAAATCAAGCGCCTGGGGCCGATTGCGCTGCCCAAGCCGCAGGACGCGGCGATGGTGCCCGTGACCACGGTCCGGGACATCCTGCTGGCCTGTCTGGCAAGTCCCGACATTGCCGGGGAGATTGATTTCGCGGCAGTCTCCCTCTTGGCGCAGGGCATGAGCGTATGGCTGCCCCCCGAAGCGGCGCTGGCGCGCGTACTGCACGACTATTGCCTTGTTGCCTCCACCCTTGGGCGCATGCGCAGCGACTGGCAGAATATCCTGGATGTGAAGCTTACGGCCCTCACTGGGCATGCGCCGGGATTCGTTGCCGCACCCGAACCTGTCCGCGAGCCAAACCCCTTCTCTTGGAACGACCATCTGTTGGAACTGGGGGAACTGCTTCACCAACGCGGGATCGGCGTCCTTGAAGCCAAAGAGGCGCTGGCCAACATTCGGAGTCTCCCGGAACTGCGCAAGAAGATCGCTCGGCTTCAAGAGGTGTTAACCGAACGCCGCTATGACTTGGCAACCGCCGCAACAGCGGTTGCTGAACTCACTGCCAGGAAGACGGCCATTGAAGGAGAGATCACTGAGCATGAACGGTATCTGCCGGCCTTGGAGAGCGTGATGGGGATCATCGCGAAACAGGAGCAGCTCACGAAGTGGGGGTTCACGGACAAGATACTTGCCGACCTGCGGCAATGTGGGCTGCGACTGTGCGCAGCGGGCCGTCAACCGAAGGGCAAGGCTGCGGGACTCTTGCTGCAGGCCATTGCCAAAGTCATGCCCGTCGAAATCCGAAGATGTGCCACAAAGGTCGGCCTGCAGTATGCACACCGGGGCCAACATGGCGCTGGAATACGGCAGCCAAGCCCCGTTCTTGGCCCTGTGGCGCGTTCCTGTGCGCTACGGCGCGTTCCGATACGGACGCGGTAGCCATTTCGCCGCCCGGGTGCATGCCGCGCCAACAGCGGCCTCGTACGGGCCGATTGCGGAATTCTGACAGAAGGGACGGTTCGCCATGTACTTGCCAAGGAAGAGCGCTGTATCGCGGCGCAAGGATAGGTGGAAACCTTTCTGACCCGACATCCCCCGACTTGGCTTGGACACCCGCTGTCAGAGGGATGTGCTATGGTTCCTTCCGCCAGCGAAAGCGCGAACAGAGCGTGCGAGAAATCCAGTAGTATGTGCCGAAATTGTGCGACGCTGTCAGTGTCATCGTATATAATGCGCTCTTGTTCGGCATGATCAAAGAGGCAGACCAGTGGGGGAGGTGACATGCAAGAGCGGCTGTTATGGGCAAAGAAGAACCGGAGCACTGGCGAAGAGCATCCCCTGCTTTTCCACCTTTGGGATACGGCGCAGGTTGCCGTGGTCATGTGGGAGCGTGTGTTACAAAGCGGATATCGCCGCTGGATTGCCGGAAAGATGGAACTCTGCGACAGGGAGAACTATGCAGGGCGCCTTCTCGCGTTCTGGGCCGGACTTCACGATATCGGCAAGGCCTGTCCGACGTTCCAGGAACGCAGCATGTCAACGAACCCCGTACATCATGGCATTGTCACCGCTGTTACCCTTCGTAAAATTCTTGTCGAACAATTTGGCCATCCGGAACAGGTTGCCAGTCAAGTCGCGACTATTCTCGGCGGTCATCATGGAGTCTTTCCGCAAAGTAGTCAGACAGACTTATCCATCAATTCTCCCACCCTAGGTGGACCAAGTTGGCACGTCCGGCGGGTTGCACTGACTGAAACTCTTGAAGCGCAACTTGGGCTGGCTGGTGAGCGTGACCGCTTCCGGAACCTTGCAGTGCTGGACCACGCTGCTGCCATGACATTGGCTGGATTCGTCTCTATTGCCGACTGGCTTGCATCCAATGAGAAATTCTTTGGCTACGCGGACAATTCCGTATCTTGGAGTGAATACTTCCCCACTGTCGTCAAGAAGGCGCGCAACGCGGTGCGGGAAATTGGATGGGACGCGTGGAAGCCGCCCACCAGCCGCAAGACAATGCACGCCCTTTTCCCAAGACTCACGGAACTGCGCCCCCTGCAAGACGCTGTCGTGAAGTTGGTAGAAAGTTTGGAAACACCGGGTCTGGTGGTCATTGAGTCCCCAATGGGGGAAGGGAAGACTGCGGCCATGTATCTCGCCGATCATTGGGCGCGGGTCCTTGGCCAGCGCGGCTGCTATTTCGCACTGCCCACTCAGGCCACAAGTGACCAGATGTTCGGGCGCGTGAACGCCTTCGTTGCCGCACGTTATCCTGATGACAGGGTCAACCTCATGCTTCTTCATGGGCATGCAGCGCTCTCGGCTGAATTTGAATCGCTGCGAAGGAATGCAGATGAGGTCTTTGCTCCTTCTGAGGTTGATGTCGACGTCGGCGCGCGGGGTGAAGGGAGTGTGGTCGCCGCAGAATGGTTCACCTATCGTAAGCGCGGGCTACTCGCGCCGTTCGGGGTCGGAACGGTGGATCAGGCGCTCTTGGCAGTGCTTCAAACGAAGCACGTCTTTGTGCGGCTCTTTGGCTTGGCACACAAGACAGTTATCCTTGACGAAGTCCACGCCTATGACGCCTACATGTCCACCCTCATTGAACGTCTGTTGGAATGGCTTGCGGCAATGGGTTCTTCCGTGGTCCTGCTTTCCGCTACCCTTCCGACGGAGCGAAGACGCAAGCTACTTGACGCCTATGCTCGCGGTGCCGGGGTCCCGAATTCCACACCCCCCTATGCACAATACCCACTCATCTCGTGGGTCGTCGGCTCCGGGGCTGGCGCAACGCACATTGAGACAAGTGACGCTGGCAGGAAGGCCCTCCACCTGGAATGGGTGGACCGCGACCCCTCGGCGCTTGGCCTGAAACTCCAACAGGCTCTTGCTGATGGCGGATGTGCCGCCATTATCTGCAACACCGTCGGTCGTGCTCAGAAGGTGTATCAGGCGCTCAAACCATTTTTCCCGGACCGCGATCCGGTTGATGGCCTCCCCCAACTGGGTCTCCTTCATGCGCGCTACCTTTATGGAGAACGGGAGCGGCGCGAAAAGGAGTGCCTCCGACGTTTCGGCCCTTCTGATAAAACAATTGCGTCGCGTCCTCGCCGCGCCGTCCTGGTCGCCACGCAGATTATCGAACAGAGCCTCGACTTGGATTTCGATCTCATGGTTACTGACCTTGCCCCCGCCGATTTCACTCTTCAACGCGCCGGAAGGTTGCACCGCCACGCTCGACCTGAACGTCCGGTTGGCCTCAAAACTCCCACGCTTTGGATCTGCCAGCCGGAGAAAGAGGAAGACGGTGTCCCATTCTTCGGGCGGGCGGATGAGTACGTCTATGACCGCCACGTCTTACTGCGGTCGTGGATGGCATTGAAATCCTACGTCGATGGAAGAATGCCGTTGCTCGTGCCAGAAAACGTTGAAGGCTTGGTGAGCGCAGTGTATGACAAGCCGCTTCCGCTGGACACAGGCGTTGAAGCTCCTCTCCGTGACGCCCTGCGCGACAGCGAAGGGAAGCTGCAACAGGAACTGAACCAGATGGAAGGACGAGCGAAACAATGCCGCATCTTATCTCCTTCTTACCCGGACGACATTCTCGAAGAATTCAACCGCCAACTGGATGAGGACAATCCCTCGGCGCATCTCTCCGTGCAAGCGCTCACCCGTCCGTCCGACGAACCGCGAATCCCTGTCATTTTTCTCTATGGCGACACGCGCGCCCCCTATTTCGACTTGGAGCGGCAGCGGGCTGTGAACCTTTCTCAAATCCCGGACATGACCCAAGCAGCGCTTCTTCTGAGAAATTCGCTGGACATTTCGCACAGGGGGCTTGTCCCGCACATGCTAGAGCATGGCCTCCAACCATCTTCGTGGCGCAAGTGCGCTCTCCTTCGCCACCACCGAGTCATGTTCCTTGATGGCGACGGAAAAGCCACTGAGGCGGTCGCAGAATACGACATTCTTTTCGATAAGGAAGTTGGCCTGATCATCAATAGGCCGGGAAAGGAGGGCTGATGCCCAGCTTCAACCTTGTGGATGAGAAGTGGATTCCATGTCTCATGGCGCCTGACGGAAAGCCGCAGGAACTTGGGATCAAAGACACTCTTGTGAGGGCGCACGAAATTCGAGAAATCTTTGATCCGTCGCCGTTGGTGACGATCGCGCTGCACCGACTCCTCCTGGCTATTTTGCATCGGAACTTTGGCCCGGTGAACCTTGATGCTTGGCAAGTCTTGTGGGGACGCGGCCAATGGGACGCGCAGACGCTGTGCGCATATCTTGCGGAGTGTCACCCCACGTTCGACTTGTTCGACCCGCAGCGGCCCTTCTTCCAGGTACCGGAAATGAGCGATGCGGAGAATCATTCCACTGCGAACCTCGCCCAGGAAATGGCTGCGGGAAACAATGCAACGCTGTTCGACCATAGTTGCGACGCAACTGCAAAGACTATGCTTCCCGCCGAAGCAGCACGTTATCTGTTGGCAAGGCAAGCGTTCTCCATAGGCTTCGGCAAGAGCAACCCATTCTACTTTCAGGACGCGCCCCTTGTAAGGGGTTTCACGGTGTTGGCGACGGGTGAGACCCTTTTTCAGACGCTTGCCCTCAACCTCATGGTCTGCAACAGCGAGCGGCCTCTTCCTTCGTCAAGCACTGACAAGCCGACGTGGGAATACGCGAACTTGAAGATACCTGACAAGGGAGGCACCCAGCCCGACGGCTATATGGATTATCTAACTTGGCAAAGCCGAAGAGTTCACCTTGTAACTCGCGGCGAAGGCTCAGTTGTGGTTCAGTGCCAGGTCCAACAGAACATGGCACTCGCCGATGGTATTCTCGACCCCTTCATGTGCTTCATTTCTGACCCGGAAACGGGAATACACCCACGGAACCTTTCCGCAACCCGAGCGCTCTGGCGGGACAGTCACGTATTGTTCCAGGAAGTTGACCACTCTTGGAAGAGGCCGGAAGTCTTCAACTGGCTTGCGCGCATTCATGGCCTTCAGCGGCAGGGGGAGATTGACCTGGCTTGTCAGGTGTCGTTCAGTGTATATGGCTTCGCAACCGAAAAAGGCAAGGCCGCCAGTGTGATTCTCTGGCGGCACGAACGCCTCCCACTGCCACTGCCTTACCTCGGCGAAGACGCCACGGAACTCCTCAACTCACTGAAAGACGGTCTCACTCTTGCTGAGAATGTCGGCAAGCAACTCAACCAAGCATGCCGCCGTCTTGCACAACTGGTCCTCTTCCCGAACAAGGGCGAGAACGGAGGACTCACGAAACCCCAAAGTCAAGAAGCCGAGAAGTTCTTGGACGCTCTTGGCCCCGGAAGCCTTTACTGGTCCCATCTCGAAGCGGCGTTCCGCGAATTGCTTGTTGCTTTGCCTGACGACAAGCAAGAGCAGGACGGCATCGTTCAATATGGCATAACTCAATTGCGCGTCTGGAAGGATGTCTTGCGGCGGGCGGCACGGGGCGCTTTTGATGAGGTCGCCAATGGTCTCGACCGCGACGCCCGCACTCTCAAAGCAGTCAGCCGCGCCGAACGGCTTTTCAACGCGCGGCTCAGAGAGATTCTTGGCCCGGCAGAAAACGAAAGGAGGGATGCAACGTATGAGCGAACGTAGTGAGAAGAACTGGGGAGATTCGTTTGTTACGCACTTAGAAAAGTTGCTGGCAAGTGGGGACCGTGGCGCACTGGCTGGTCTCCGGCGCGGACTTGGCAAGCCGCCGGGGACCGCTGCGGAAATGCATCCGCATGTCGCCTGGGCGGTCCAGCGGTGCAAGTCGCGATGGGAGGAGGACTGCTACTACATCATTGCCCCGCTCTTTGCTTTCTGGCACCAGGGAAAGAATGCCTCTGTGTCCTCCCCGCACAAGGATTTGGGGGCCTCCATGCGCCAGTGGGCATGGGACGAGGAAAAGCACAAGGTCAATGAAGACCGATTCAAGAGCATCGAACGGCGTTTCGTCGCCCTTCTGAACTGTCACCGTGATGATCTGCATGTTCATTTGCGCCGTGTGGTTGGGCTGCTGAAATCCAAGGAAATTCCCGTGGACTGGCCCCAGCTCTTATTCGATATCAGAGGCTGGGATTGGGACAGCCGCCGCGTCCAGCGCCGATGGGCCAAGTCCTTTTGGGCGGGGCAACCCCGAACGGATGCCTCGCAATTGGCAGCAGCCGAAGGGGCAGAGGAAACGACTGCATGATCTCTGTGCGGGCATGGTGCCCGCGTTGTACGAGCATACATTCACCATTTTCAAGGAAGGAGCGCACTGTGAATATCGAGCTGCACGTTCTCCAAAACTTCGCGCCGTCCTGCCTCAACCGCGACGATACCAACTCCCCAAAGGAGTGCCTTTTCGGCGGTCACCGCCGTGCGCGGATGTCCAGCCAGTGTGACAAACGGGCCATTCGCAAAGCCTTCCGTGACTTGGCGCTGCTGCCGCCGGAACTGCTCGCCACGCGAACAAAAAGGCTTCTGGAAGAAGTGACCAAGCGTCTTGTGGCGGCTGGAAAGGATGTGGCTCAGGCGCGAGTCGTTGCTGAGTCTGTGATCAAAGGCGCTGGCCTCGGGGTCAAGGAAGATGGGAAGACGGAATACTTGCTGTTCCTAGGCGAGAGCGAGATAGCTGCATTTGCTAAGGCCTGCGGGGATCACTGGGAGGCCCTCTCCGCTTTGGCCCCTGCGCTGGATGAAAAGGCGGAAAGCAACAAGAAAAAGAAGCGCGCGGCCAAAGATGCCGTGCCCGATGCAGTCAAGAAGGCGTTGGAGAAGCTTCTCGATGGCGGCAAGGCTGCCGACTTGGCGCTCTTCGGACGAATGCTGGCCGACCTTCCGCAGAAGAACATTGACGCCGCTTGCCAAGTCGCTCATGCCATCTCCACAAACAAGGTCGGCGTCGAGTTCGACTTCTACACAGCCGTCGACGACCTTCAGCAGCGCGGCGAGGACGAAGGCGCCGGCGCGGGCATGATGGGGACTGTCGAGTTCAATTCCGCCTGCTTCTACCGGTACGCCAACATCAATTTGGAACAATTGAAGACGAACTTGGGCAAGGATGAGGAATTGGCCAAGCGCACAGTGGAAGCCTTCCTTCGTGCCTCCGTGAGCGCGATCCCCACCGGCAAACAGAACAGCATGGCCGCCCAGAACCCGCCCTCCTTTATCCTCGCCGTCGTTCGAGATAACGGCCTCTGGTCCCTCACCAACGCCTTCGTGCAGCCGGTTCACCCGGACGGCAAGGGTAACCTTGTCCAGAAGTCCATCGCCGCCACCGAGGATTACTGGCAGAAACTCATCAAGGTCTATGGCGGCAATGGTATCAAGGTCACCCCAGCCGTAGCGCTCGACCCCGCCGACCTGAAAGTCCTGCCGGACGCCGGAAGCTTTGAAAACCTGGTCAAGATCGTTCTCGACAACATCTCCTTCAAGCCCGTCAAGGAGGGAACAAAATGAGCACGTTGCTCATCCGGCTCGCCGGTCCCATGCAGTCATGGGGCACGCAGAGCCGTTTCTCCATCCGTGACACCGGCTTGGAGCCATCCAAGTCCGGCGTCATCGGCCTGCTCTGCGCGGCGCTCGGCAAGCCGCGCGAAGAGAACCCCGGAGATGAGGCGCACTGGCCGTCGCTATTCACCCTGGCCGCTCTGAATATGGGTGTCCGCGTGGACCGGATCGGCAGCATGAAGCGGGACTTTCACACGGCATTGGATGTTGCCAAAGCAGGAGGCGGCATCAAGGATTGTGAACTGTCCACTCGCTACTACCTTGCGGACGCCGATTTTCTCGTCGGCTTGGAATCCGGTGACGAAACGCTGCTTCAGAAACTCGCTTGGGCGCTCGGCCATCCCGTCTGGCCTCTTTCCCTCGGACGCAAATCCTTCGTCCCCTCCGTCCCGGTGCATTCGCCGGACGGCCTGCGCTCAGTCCCACTGCTCCGCGCGCTGAAGGACGCGCCGTGGTTCACGCGCACCCCATCGGAGCGGCGACGCAAGATGGCGGAAATTGAGCAAGGCGAACGGGACGAACGGCCCGTAAGGCTCCGCATAGTTCTGGACGCCGCTTTCGGCGCAACGCCTGACGTTCGCTGTGACGTCCCGCTCTCTTTCGCCGAACGCCGCTTCACCATTCGCCATGTCAAGATGGACTGGGCTGTTCTGACCTCGGACATGATCCAGGAGGAGTTGTCATGCCTCTCTACCTCTCACGTCTAATTCTCAATCCACGCTCGCGCCAGGTGCGCCGCGAGGTGATGGAGCCGTATGAAATGCACCGCACCCTTATGGGTGCCTTTCCGCAGTTTATGCCCGAAGAGAAACTGCGAAAATCGACCGCTTCGGAGCCTTCCGGCATCCTTTGGCGGCTTGACGCCGGCGGGCATGACGGCAGACTGACCGTCCACGTGCAGTCTGTTGTCGCACCTGACTGGCGGCGCGTTACGGATTTCCACCCCGATTACTGCCTCAGTCCGAACGATGCGGGCGTCGAGGACAACCCCGCCGGGCCGAAGGACGTGTCGGACCATTTCCATTTCCGTCCTGGGCAACTTCTCGGCTTCCGCTTGCGCGCCAATCCCACCATTAAGAAGAAAGTCGAGGGGAAGAAAAACGGGAGCCGTATCGGTTTGATCCACGAGACCGACCAACTGGCGTGGCTTGCGCGCAAGTCTGAGGCCAGTGGCTTTCGCATCCTCGCCGCCGCCGTTGTGCGGGAGGATGGGCCCGGGGCCTTGTCCAAGGGTGTGAAGCATTCCGGGAACGGGGCAATGAACCTCTCCTTGCTCTCTGCACGATTTGAGGGAACACTTGCAGTCACCGATCCGGCAACCTTCGCAAACGCCCTTCGCACTGGCTTCGGCCCCGGCAAAGCCTTCGGCTTCGGCCTCCTCAGTCTCGCAAGGGCCATACCATGACCGGATACCACATCATGCCGCGCTTTGACGACCGATGGAGCTTCCTTTACCTCGAACATGGGAAGTTGGAAAAGGACGCCTCTTCACTGACCTTCGGAGGTGAAGGGGGCGAGACGCAGATACCTATCAACCAGATCGGCCTGCTCCTCCTCGGCCCCGGCACAAGCGTCACCCAGGCGGCGATGAAGACGTTGACGGACAACCGCAGCCTGATATGCTGGTGCGGCGAAGCAGGCTCACGGCTTTACGCGCACGGGGCGGAGGCCGGGCGCAGTTCCCGCCGTCTCTTGCGCCAGGCAATGATGTTCTGCAACGAGGAAAGCCGCGTGCAGGTCATTCGTCGCATGTACCAGAAGCGCTTTCCAGACCCCATCCCCGCTGACGCCGGACTCGACCAGATTCGCGGCATGGAAGGCGCGCGCGTCCGCGCCCTTTACCAGGAGACCTCGCAGAAATACGGCGTCCCCTGGGAGCGCCGCGCCTACGATCCAGAGAACTGGGACCACGCCGACCCCGTCAACCGTGCCCTTTCCGCCGCCAACGCCCTCCTCTACGGCGTCTGCCACGCCGCCATCCTCGCTGCCGGTTACTCCCCCGCCATCGGATTCGTCCACACCGGCAAAATGATCAGCTTCGTCTATGACATCGCCGACCTGTACAAAGCCGAAACCACCATCCCCGCTGCGTTCGAATCCGCGCAATGCTCCGGCGATGTGGAAATCCGAGTGCGCGGCCTTTGCCGTGACCTGTTCCATGAAAAGAAAATCATGGAACGTTGCCTTCCCGACATAGCGGAGGTGCTCGATGCTCGTGATGATCTTGCAGAAGACCCCGAGGAGCTTGCGGGGCGAATTGTCACGCTGGATGATCGAACCCTGCCCGGGAGTCTTCCTTGGGAACGTGACACAGCGCGTCCGGGAGGAACTGTGGCAGAAGGTGACCATGCAGGCTAAGGCAGGCGCGGTCATGCAATTTTGGAGCGACCGCAACCCGCAAGGGTACCGCTGCCGCACACACGGCACACCCTCGCGCAAAATGGCCGACTTCGACGGCATCATGCTCGCCGTCAAAACGCCCAAATCAGAACCAGACGAAGATAATTCTGCGGAAAGTGAGAAATCGGACAACGAAACTCCATAACCGCTGGATATTGTAGTCCACTATGCCTATGTGGCCATATGTAGTGTTCGCAATTTCTGCATAGTCAGGAATCTTGAACCCGGCCTACCAGAAACGCACGATGCACAAGCTGTAGTATTCACTCCCGTCGCCGAACCGGCGATGTTGGAGTCTTCCCCCCACGCGGGGGGGTGAACCGACGCAGAACGCCGCCGATGAAAAGCGGCATCCGGTCTTCCCCCCACGCGGGGGGGTGAACCGCCCGACCGTGAACGAGTATAACGACCTCTTGCAGTCTTCCCCCCACGCGGGGGGGTGAACCGGAAGCTGAAGCGCGGTTGTGGATCGTGGAAGGTCTTCCCCCCACGCGGGGGGGTGAACCGCTTCATCTTCACCGCGTTGCGTTTCATCGTCCGTCTTCCCCCCACGCGGGGGGGTGAACCGGCTGAGCAGGCGATCCTGCAGCTGAGGCGATAGTCTTCCCCCCACGCGGGGGGGTGAACCGGCGGTGCGTGCGCGGGTGAAAGGCTATCTACCCGTCTTCCCCCCACGCGGGGGGGTGAACCGCTGACGCTTCCTGGTCTGCCTCCGGGGACGGACGTCTTCCCCCCACGCGGGGGGGTGAACCGCGGATTATCGGATTATTTTCCCACGCCCTCACGTCTTCCCCCCACGCGGGGGGGTGAACCGGATGGAAGCCGGCAGTATATCAAGCCGGTGGTCGGTCTTCCCCCCACGCGGGGGGGTGAACCGCCAGAGTCTTATAGGCGTCAGCCAACCTCCCGAGTCTTCCCCCCACGCGGGGGGGTGAACCGGTCTTTCGCCGTCTTGTCCATCATCACGTTGTCGTCTTCCCCCCACGCGGGGGGGTGAACCGCGTGGAGAAACGATGGCCGCTCTTGCCCCTGCGTCTTCCCCCCACGCGGGGGGGTGAACCGCTCAAGGCGTGGGCCTTTGGGATTGCCATCGCCGTCTTCCCCCCACGCGGGGGGGTGAACCGTCGTTGCTGAACTGTGGGCGGGGGCGCAGATCGTCTTCCCCCCACGCGGGGGGGTGAACCGATTCTGAGGGAGTTGGGGGCGCAGGGATATACCGTCTTCCCCCCACGCGGGGGGGTGAACCGGCGTATTATGCTGGTGTGAGGGGGATGTAGTTGTCTTCCCCCCACGCGGGGGGGTGAACCGGAGTCCGGCTGGATCGCCGCCGTCGCTCCCTCCGTCTTCCCCCCACGCGGGGGGGTGAACCGGGGACGCCGATCCGGCGCAGCGCCTCGGTCACGTCTTCCCCCCACGCGGGGGGGTGAACCGCAGGGCAGCTACGCCATGCTCCCCAGCGTCCCGTCTTCCCCCCACGCGGGGGGGTGAACCGCTGCGCGTGACCGATTCGGCAGGCAACACGAGCGTCTTCCCCCCACGCGGGGGGGTGAACCGCAGGCCGGCCACAGGTCGGGGGACCGGCTTCCCGTCTTCCCCCCACGCGGGGGGGTGAACCGATGGCCGACGCGCTGGGGATTGTCCTACAGCAGTCTTCCCCCCACGCGGGGGGGTGAACCGCAGCATGGTTAGCCCCCTTCCTGCGGCGCGGGGTCTTCCCCCCACGCGGGGGGGTGAACCGTACAACCGCAAGGTGTGCGGCTATCCCATGCGCCGTCTTCCCCCCACGCGGGGGGGTGAACCGGTCAATCTCATCGACCATCCCGTGGAGTCCCTCGTCTTCCCCCCACGCGGGGGGGGGCAAATACGGAATCCCCGGCGGAATGCACTTGACGTTTCAGCCCGAAAGAGCGTTCATGTGTCAGGACAGGGGCGACCGGAGGTTCTTGGGGAAGGAAGGCACGATGAGACTCGTCAGCGGCAAGCAGCGCAAAGAGATTGAGGAATTCTTCAAACATGTTCCGCGTACCGTCAGAGGCGTATTCAAGCGGGATGGTATATGCGTGCCCGTGGGGGTCTTCCTGCTGGACGACCAGCAGACGGTACTGCCCCTTCACGACCTCATGGCGAACAAGAACCTGGCCTCGGCGGTTCTGAACAGACTGATCGAGAAGACCCGTCCGCTGGCGTTCGCATTTGTGGCGGAGGTCTGGGTGGCCAAGGCGACCCCCGACGCGGCGCGCCGGGGAGGCGGTCCCGATGAACTGACGCAGCGATATGGCGGCACGCTTGTCGAGCGAGCCTCGGAGGGGACGGAAACTCCGAAGGCGGGCGTCCTGGAAGCGCTCATGGTTCAATGCTGTTCCGTGGTTGGGGAGAACTTCACGCTCATGGCTGAAATCATCCGGCCCGCCGTCGGCAAGCCAACCGCAAAGCCGTGGGAACGGATGGAGAACCGCCACAGTGAGGGGCGCTTCATCTTCGACGTCATTCCGCTGGTGGAACGTCAATAGCAAAGAGGCCGCCGATGCCCAGGAAGCGAAAGATGAAGCCGGACAAGAAGATGCTTTTCGGGAAGCCGCATACGTGCCGATTCTGCGGGGGGCCGTTGCCGGACACGCGGCTGGTGCTGTACTCGGACAGGTACGATGCGTACTTCTGCCGCATCTCCCACTTCTACGCGCTGCTGCTGGACGACCCGGACGCCGGGGCGGCCAAGGCGATGAACGAACTGGCCGACCCAGTCAAAAAGATGCAGGAACTCGCGCGGGAGGTCGTCGCCGCCGCGAACGCGCCGGACTCCACGGGGTTGACCGGCCATGCCTTCGGCTGCGCGGTCGAACTCGCGGGGAAGATTCTGGACATGGACCGCCTGCTCTAAGGACCTGCCCCAAGATGGCCTCTTGACACGTATGATAGAATGACCGCCAAGGAGGCGCATGGTGAGACTGAAAATTCAAGGCGGCATTTCTCTGCATGGTGAAGTGGAGATCAGCGGCGCGAAGAACGCGGCATTGCCGATCATGGCCGCGTGCCTGCTGACCCGCGAAAGGGTGCAGCTCCACGGCGTGCCGCGCACCACCGACGTCGACATGATGGTGCAGGTCCTGCAACACCTGGGCATGGAAACCAATTGGGTCGAGGCGCATACTCTCGTACTTCGGGTCGTGGACGACCGAGGGCACACGGTGCCGGCAGACTGTATCGAGGCCATGCGGGCCTCCGTCTGCGCGCTCGGGCCGCTTCTGGCCCGGCGAGGGGCTGGGCATCTCTCCAAGCCCGGAGGCTGCAGGATCGGCGCGCGGCCCATTGATGCTCACCTGAAAGGGCTGAGGGCGTTGGGGGCGAAGATTGTCGAGACCGATACCACCGTGACCGGCAGCGCCCGTGAGCTTATCGGCTCGGAAGTGGATATGAGCGTGCCGTCCGGTTCAACGGTGCTGGGAACCGCCAACGTCCTGTCTGCCGCCGTGTTGGCACGGGGGCGCACCACCATTGAGCATGCGGCCCGTGAGCCGGAGATTTGCGAACTGGCAGGCTTCCTGAACAGCATGGGGGCTTTCATCCACGGCATCGGAACCGGGCGGCTTGTGATCGATGGCGTCCGGGAATTGCACGGCACCTCTTTTGATATCATCCCGGATCGGATCGAGACGGGCACGTACCTCGTGGCCGGGGCGATTACCGGCGGGGATGTTCTGGTGCGAGACGCGCACCCGGAGCACCTAGGGGCGGTGCTTCAAGTGCTTACCTCGATGGGCGTGGAACTGACCGAGGAAGCCGGGGGCGTTCGCGTAAGGGGCAACGAACGATTCCGCAGGACGGACATCGTGACGGAATCGTATCCGGGCTTTCCTACCGACATGCAGGCCCAGGTTATGGCCCTGATGTGCCTGGCGCAGGGGACAAGCACGGTCACCGAGCGCATCTTCCCCGAACGTTTCAAGCATGTGGCCGAACTTCGACGCATGGGCGCACGCATTCAGTCGGACGGAGCGCGCGTGGAGATAACGGGGGTAGAAGATCTGGCAGGGGTCGAAGTAACCGCCTCCGACCTGCGGGCGAGTGCGGCGTTGGTTCTGGCAGGGCTTGCAGCGCGGGGCACCACTATGGTTAATGAAGTCGAGTATATCCATAGAGGCTACGAACGGATTGCGGAGAAACTGAGAGGATTGGGGGCGGCCATTACGGAAGTTGCATAAGTTAGCCAGAGGACATAGAGGATGCCATGAAAAGAGCAACGTTGGGGTCAGTGCCGCGTCTGTCCGTGCGCTCCGCAAGCAAGTCCGCGCATGCGCTGGCAAACGAATGGAAGAGACTGGACGACAAGGTCGCCTCACTCTGCCGACAGGGGTGCTATGGTCACGACCCCGAGGAATATGGCGGTGCTCTATAGGGAAATGGGCAGGGACAGGGAAGCGGATGCATTAGAGAAACGGGCAGCAGCGATTCGCGCAATGAAGTCATGAGGCCAGATGGCTTACAAGCTGCTGCGCTTGGTCGCCTTTCCGCCGCGCTTGCCGCGCGTCATGCCCATCCTCAGTCGCGGTCACTTATCACTTCTTCTTGAGAGGCACGAGTTTTGCGACCCAGATGTTCAACTCCTCGAAGAACGGCAGAGCCTCCTTACGAAGGTCGCTCCACTCGACCGGGATAGACTTCTGCCCCAAACCGAAGTCTAGAGCGCTTTTATTTTTTATAGCTACGATGTATAATGTTGGTCATGAGACCCACATCCATAGATCTTCGCAAGCGAATTGTGGCGGCGCGCCTGAAGGACCACCAATCCATGGGGCAAATC
>Ga0114951_10002225_pt1 | contig 22342 bp, 18 predicted proteins | sample AM7aDNAmetaG_FD_88677 | JGI IMG/M metagenome (GOLD analysis project Ga0114951, IMG submission 88677) | Freshwater microbial communities from Finland to study Microbial Dark Matter (Phase II) - AM7a DNA metaG | ecosystem: Environmental > Aquatic > Freshwater > Lake | place: Finland: Lake Alinen... | reverse complement strand
TATGAGCCGACCGCTCTGCCCCTGAGCTACGAGCCCTCGAAAACATTTTGGAGCGGGAGACGGGATTCGAACCCGCGACAACCTGCTTGGAAGGCAGGCACTCTACCACTGAGTTACTCCCGCAATGAGCATGCCTATTTTAACCCTAATTTTCGTGCCTGTAAAGTGGGAGTGCCTGCTTCGTCCGGAAACGGCGGCGGGGAAAGCGGTTACGGGCGGGCCGGAAACGGCCCCCGCCCCCTCTCCGTTCGCGAGCTCTCCTTCGCCTGGACCCTCGCCGCCCGCGCCGAGGCGAAAAGCGAAAAAACCGTCAGCGCCATGCTCGGCTCGCTCAGGTATTTCGTAAATTACATGGACTCGATCGGGTTCCCGGACGAGGCGGGAGCGGTCTCCCCGGTGCTGCTGCGCTCCTACATGGTTTACCTGCAGCACAAGCCCGCCTTCAGCCGCCACCCCTTCAGCCATGAGCAGCCGCGCCTCCTCTCGGACCAGACCGTCAACGGCTACCTGCGCGCCCTCCGCGCTTTCTTCAACTGGCTGGCGTCAGAAGGCTTTATACAGGATTCTCCGTTCTTCCGCCTGAAACTGCCCCGGCTCAGGCAGAGGATCATTAAACCCTACGGCCCGGGCGACCTGAACGGGCTTCTCGGGGCGGTGGACACCTCCTCCCCGGAGGGGTACCGCGACCTCTGCCTGCTCCTGGTCATGTTCGACACCGCCGCCCGCAGCAGCGAGGTCACCGGCATGAAGCTCGGGGACGTCGATATATACGAGGGGTGCATCAAGGTCCTGGGCAAGGGCAACAGGGAGCGCACGGTGCCCATCGGGAGCGAGGTGAAGCGGCGTCTGTGGCGTTATGTCAAGATGTACCGCCCGATTCCCGCCAACCCCCTCGACGATTTCCTGTTCCTCACCTTCGACGGGCGCCGCCTCACCAAGAACCGCCTCCACGCCATCGTCAAGAAATATTCCGCGCGCGCCGGCATCTCCGGCATACGCTGCTCGCCCCACACCATCCGCCACACCGCGGCGCTGGCCTTCCTCCAGAACAAGGGCGACGCCTTCGCCCTGCAGAAGCTGCTGGGCCACACCAGCCTCGAGATGACCCGCCGCTACTGCCTCCTCTCGGACGGCGACCTCAAGAAGATGCACCGCACCGCGAGCCCGGTCGACAACCTGCATTTCAGGGACAGCGCGGCGCGCGCCCGGCGCGCGTGACATTGACATGTGCAAAGCCCCGTACTACGATTAAATAAAGAATATTTTTGTCTGGAGTTGCAGCGGACCCGGCGAATCCGAAATCGGATACCCGGGGGCGCGGCAGATCTGCACGAAGGCGAAATCGCATAAGGCAGGCAGCTGCTCCGGCTGCCTGCCTTTGTTTTTGAAGAACAGGCGGGCGAGGAGAAGTTCAAGTGAACTACCCCGCTTCCTTATCGTTTACCCCGGCAGAAGCCGTTTGCCCCGATCAGCCCCGCTGCCCCGGCCTCGCCGATATGGCGGAATACGACGCCCTCTGCCTGCGCTCCGCCGGCAGGAAGCCCGCCACCATCGCCGGCACCAGGCTGGCCATCTCCAAGCTGGAGGATTTCCTTCGCTCGAACGGGTTGCCCCTGAGGGCAGACCTCATCGGCGCCGACACCATCCGGCGCTTCATAATCCACCTGGGCGCATCTAAAAAGTTCGAGGGCCACCCCTTCACCCGCGCGCAGCAAGAGCCGCTCAGCCCCGCCGCCGTGAACGGATACCTAAGGGCCCTGCGCGCGGCCTTCGCCCGCTGGGCCGCCGACGGCATGATCTCCGCCTCGCCTTTCGCGCACGTCCGTATACCCGCCCCGCACTACAAACTGCGGATGTCCCTTACCGGGGAAGAAATAACCGGATACCTGGGGGCCTTCGACACCGCCGCGCCGGAAGGTTTTCGGGACTACGTGCTGGTGCTGACCTATTTCGATACGGGCGCCCGCCTGTCTGGTCTGCGCACCCTTCAAATGGAGAACGTGGATATGGGCAACGGCTGCTTGACCGTCACCGAAAAGGGGGACAAGCAACGGCTTATTTTCATCGGGAAGACGGTGCATAAACTGCTCTGGCGTTATGTCAAGTCATACCGGCCGGAGCCGGCTTTTCCCGACTCCGACAACCTCTTCCTCACCCGCGACGGGCGCCCCTTGACCAAGGGGCGCATTGAGGCCAGGTTCCGGAAGTACGCCCTCAAGGCCGGGTTGGACCCGCACAAATTCATCCCGCACGTCATGCGGCATTCCTTCTGCACCCACTACATGGATAATCACGGGGAGATCTCCGATCTCCAGGTTCTCAGCGGACATTCCAGCCTCAAGACGCTCTCGAACTATCTCCACCCTTCTCCGGACCACCTCAGGGTCGCCCACCGGCGCAGTTCTCCCGTCGACAACCTGCACTTGAACCCGACCGGCAAGGCCCCGGGCACGGCACGCCAGGCGTGAGGTCTCAATCCCATTACTAGGCTTTCGTAACACCGTACGTTTAGGCACAAAGTAATATAAAAGGGGGGTCAAATGGAAACCAAAAACACCAGAGATGTACAGCTCAACGTGCATAATCTGCCGTTTGAGACGCAGCTTCACATGGAATTGGGCTGCAGGTTCTTCGGTATATCGATGAAAGCATTCATTATGAGGCTCGTCGCCAAGTTTTGGGCAGACTACGGGGAGGAAATCACCGCCGGGATGACGCAGCTGACCTACAACAACATCTACAACCCGCTTTTGGAGAAGTTTTATGACACCGAACGGTATATCAGGCCACAGTAAAATCCCCAAAGAATGTTAGAGGGCTTTATCAAGGGAAACTTTGAAATGCTTTGAGAAATCGGTCGGTGTGCCCGAGGAAAGCACTTACCTCTGTGCTGCAATGGCTTGGGACCGGCAACCTGCCTGGTTCGGTGCGAAGTCTAGCACTAGCAATATTTAGCAGGACACGTATTATAGCCATGATTTTCGCATCCTGCAAGATATCGTAATATCGCACGGTCGGTCCCGGACTGCATTGATAGTAGCAAATAACGCCGTTTTTTGAAATTGGCACTCGGAATTAGCGGCCAGACTTTGATTACTTTGCCAAATGTGCCATAAAACTAACTAAAGTGTCACATGAATCCGTTATCGTATATAGTTATGTCATTTTTAAATTTCCATTTTGCAACAAGAGTCAAGCAAACTTAGGTTTCGACTACATTTACGAACATTATGATGAGCAACGCGTGCTCTTACAGCAAAGGTTTCTTCTTAGTACGTATAGCCCGTGGAGTCCAGTGAAACCGCCAAGATAATGCTCCCTTGGAGGGCTTCTGGGGCATCCAAGCGGGAGCTAGTTCATCAGCTTCATTACCGGGCCCGTCAGAAGTCAGGCAAGATATCAAATCGTGACGCTTCTATAACCGACTGTGTATTCAGCCTACATAGTTAATTCTATCAGCCGACGCCGGATGCCCAGAGATTCTTTTCCGAGACACTTGCAGCGTGAAGGTTTGGAGTCTATTTTTGGCATCACCCCACAAACCTATAACCCCCGCGTCCTTGTTCCGTAATAATGTGACGCTGATTATCCGGTGTCTCCCCAAGTTTTTTTCTTATTCTACATATATGCTGGTTCACGCTCTCGTCGGACACTTCTTTCCCGGTCCTTCGTCCCAATTCTTCGGCAATTTCGGCAATACTTACCGCTCCACCAAAGTCCTTCAATATCTCGAGAACTTTAGTCTCTATTTTACCCAGGTAAACCATACTACCATTTATTATCGCTTGTCTTTCTGGGAAATTAAACGTGTCGGCGTCTAGACCAGTTTTGCGGTGTGCCAAATCTCCGGGTAGCATGGTTGCGTTAGTTACTCTGAAAAGTAATTCAACTCTGAACTTACCATTGATTTTTGCCAAGGCGATATGGCAATTGTCAGTCAATTCATAATAGCGTTTCTTTTCAACATCTTTGAGATCGAAAGATTCCAAAGGTTCCCCATTTAAAAAAGTGCCGTATGTGCTTCCCATGTCACGAATCATAAAACAATTATCACGACTGTCGAACTTTATCTCCGCATGGTTTCGAGAAACGGCGTCATCTCCGATAACGGCGATGTCCAGTTTGCTCAAGCCTTCAGTGTTACTCGGACGACCTATAACTACTGCGGCTAATCTACTCAGTGGTATTTCAGAATACTGATCGTGACCCTCAATCCTCCCGTGAACCACAGATTCAACTTTTAAAACCGCTCTATCTACTCTAGGCATTTATCTCTCCAACAACATCTCTACAGGGTAACGACCATTGATTATTGTTCAAGTTTTCACTTTTTGTCAATAACTAACGATTGTCATTTTTTGAGCTTGGTAGATTTCCGATGAACATATCGTGTTGAGTAATCCAAGTTTGTCATGGATTTGTCAATGTTTTGTCAGTGAAAATATATGCATTCGCCATATACTTGCTGAAGATCAAACCTGTGAAATCAAAATTAATAAATGAAAGTAAGCTTGGTATTTCTAGCCACCGCAGTATTGCACTGGAAAACGAAAAGGAGGTTGAAAAATGACTAATTACAAAATTCAAAATTTAAAGGTAAAAACAAAGCTTGCTGAAGTGTATGACGAATATTTGGAAAACGACACGTCATTTATAAACCATCATAAAAATATCCGCCCGCATAACACTGAACACGACCAAGTAGATTGTCCCAATTTGTATATCCGTAAAGCAACGATCATTCCTAGCAATCACGCTCAGAAAAGGTTGCAACAGCGATCTATACCGAACCAGGCGATACTCCTCGCATTCACATATGGAAGACAGATTGCATGGAATTATGGATCAACATTGTTATATCTGGGGCAAAAAGAGATTGAATGTGCCGCAATGGAAGAACCGCAGATGCATCAGACATTGGAAAAATTGGTAGGTTTAACCATGATCCAATCAACTGAAGGAGAGGTGATCACCGTATACCGGAACCCTCGCGGCATTAGTGGAATCATTAAATCATTAAGAGGACGAAGACAAAAGGTGAGGTCTGTTGCGTCCTCCCTCAAAGGCGGCGCCGAATACGACGGAAATTAACTCAAAGAAACAATAAAGGAGGCGATAATAACAAAACTATGCAAAATCAAACGACGGCGGAAATGGACGTATCCAAAGGAATGAACACGGGGTTAATCATAGGAGGGGTTATAGCACTAGCCATTGGTATCCTAATTGCGCCCCAATCTGGCAGAGAAACGCGAGCCTTGTTGAATAATTTAATGCTCGACTTGCAGGAGAAACTCGCGCATGCAACGAAACTGATCCAGTAACGCAAGATCTCCCGAACATATTCTAGCGAGGTATTATCCTTTAGAGATAATCGTATTCATGGGTGAGAGGGGTGAGGGGTGATGTGAGGTTGGAATATTTCAACGGCACCTTCAGGCATTGCGTTGAGGGGCTAGCAATTAAGATTTGGCCATAAAATCACCAAGACAGTCTTGGCTAGCAGACTAAGAGAGAGTAAACTGATAACGTTCCATGAACCAACCAAAATGGAGGTAGGTATAGGATATTCCCGGAGGAATGGTTTGTTCTGCAAACAATTTTTATTAAGGAGCATTAGACATGGGATTAAATGACTTTACGGTAAAAGAATTCCGACCTCTCCCGCTCTTCATCCTGGCCGATGTTAGCGGCAGTATGAAAGGTGAAAAAATCAACGTGCTTAACTTGTCCATCAAAGAGATGATATCTTCGCTATCAAACGTTGATGATATTAGAGGACGTTTTCAGATTTGCATTATTACATTTGGGGAGGAAGTTAAGGTCCACCAACCTCTTTCCGATGTAGATAAGGTTTCATTTACGGAATTGACCGCCTCAGGGAATACAGCCATGGGCCAAGCATTTGTCTTGGCTAAGTCAATAATTGAAGATAGAACTCAGGTTCCTTCTCGAGCGTTTGCTCCCACTGTAGTCCTGGTTAGTGATGGATTACCCGATCGCGATGGATTACCAAAATATGAGCTTCAGCCTACGATTACTACTAAGGAATATTTGGACTGGGAACCTTTGAAACAATTCCATAATTCAACAAGATCCTCCAAATGCTTAAGACTCGCTATGGGCATTGGCGATGATGTGGATGATAATATGTTAAAAGCATTTATAAACAATGATGAAATCCCGGTTATCCGTTCAAGGGATGCAGGAGGAATTGCAAAGTTTTTTAAATGGGTAACCATGTCGACAGTGAACCGGATGAATAGTGCGGATCCAAATAGTCCGCTAACAATGTTTCCGTTTGGGTTTGAAAAAGACGAAAACGATGAAATTATATTTTAAGTGATTTGTATTAGCCCCAATAGACAATGTCAGACATTTCTGTCCCTTATGAAACATCTAGCTTTTCCCAAGAAGGAAGGGCAGAGAACTTCTACTACAAGGTTAGCGGTCTATCCATGATTGGGAAATCACATCTTGCTAGCGGCACAGAAAATCAAGATAGTTTCGGTGTGTTTACCGACTCAAATAGTGTAGCAATGGCAGTTGCTGATGGGGTCGGTTCATGCAGTCACTCAAAATTTGGTTCTAAAGCCGCAACTGAAACGATTAAATCGCTTCAAAACGCTATTACGCATGGACCGATCAATGTCGATGAAAGAATCAATGTTGCGAGTTTTGTAATCAATGAATGGCAAAGCAGGATTCGTGGCGATCTAAGTGATTATGCTACGACGTTAAAGTTTGTGGTCTTTTTCCCCCACTTTCTCCTAATGGGGGGTATTGGGGATGGTGCAGTATTTATCTCAATCGACAGAAAAGAATACTCTACTTTTGGAGCAGACGATTTGTTTCTAAATTGGACAGATGCGTTAACCAAGGATGTTGATAACAACAAATTCCATGTTTTGAAAATTGATATACCAGAACAAGCGAAGAGCATCCAAGTTTTCCTTGGAACCGATGGTATAACTAACGAAATAGTTTACGGCAAAGAGATACATTTTCTGAAGTATGTCGCAAATAAGATCAATGAAAATGCAGATGAATACAATCGTGAAATTCGAGATTGGCTAGAATCCTTGCAATGGAAAAACGGTGATGATAAAACTGTGCTTATTTTCACAGCAACTAGGAGCACGATTTGATGGATTTAATAGGCAAGACAGTCACAACCTTGAGCGGAACAAGGTATTTATTGTCTGAAATGGTAGGGCGGGGGAGCCAAGGGATTGTATACCGAGATTCTTCTGGTGGATACGTCATCAAAATATATTTTTACAAAGGCGATAATCAGGCAAAAAATCAAATCGTTAAATTGAAATGGCTACTTCAACAAAATTTACCCGAAAGATTTGTCTTTCCGATGGAAATCATTGAAAAACCGTACATTGGTTATGTGATGAGAAGGGTAAAAGGTCACTTCCCATTAAATAAACTGTTAATCAAGCCAAAAGGAATGGGGTTTTTAGAGTGGTATAACGAATACTCAGGTGGTTTGAGAAGACGGTTACTCCTAGGTTATCAAATCGCACAATCTTTTGGTATGTTACACAAGCAATCCTTGGCATATTGCGACATCTCCGGAGCTAATATCCTTGTTGCTGAAGACAAGTCTACAGTTTCTGTGGTGATGGTTGATTGTGACAATCTTTATCTTTCAGGTACTGGAAGCCCTGATGTGTTAGGGACTGAGGAATATACGGCACCTGAAGTTGCCACCCACCAAATGTGGCCTGGTGTAGTGACTGACCAGTATTCTTTGGCAGTAATTCTTTTCGAACTGTTAAGAATAGATCACCCATATGTGGGAGACAAGATCTGGGAAGACACACCTGAAAAAGAAAAGGAGGCCTGGTTAGGTGTTTTCCCTTACATCGATGATGAAAATAATCCCTCTAATAAATCCAGCGGCCCTCTATCGGCTAACCTGGTATTCACAACTCAACTGATGACATTATTCAAGAAAACCTTTATCCAAAGTAAAAACAATCGGATGCTAAGACCGGGAACTTCTGAATTCGCTCGCGCATGTCTTGAAGCATCGAACCTGTTGGTCAAGTGCGAGTATTGCAAAGCATGGTACTATCATCGAACAAATATAGTTGCTTGTCCTTGGTGCCACGGCAATATTCAGAACCAAAAGCCTATGTATTTGTCATTTAGGGATCGGATGGAAATAGGAGAGAAGGATGGAAAGAAGAATCCACAAACTTTGGATTTACATTCTTACTATATATTGAGAGAATCCCCCAATGATATTACAAGCAATTATATTCTTAGAGACACCTCCGTTGATGAAACATTTTTTAAGTTATATTGTAGAGTTGAATTCGTAAAGGATACGAAAAAATATCGCTTAATAAATCCAAGTAATAACTCGATCGTATATAAAATCTTTCGAACTCAAGAAACTCGTACGCTAACAAGTGATTCTCCCCCTCAAGAACTAGAACGTTCCGACGAAATCTATTTTGGCGATCCTTCTACTTTCATAGATAATAATACTGGTAGCAGATCAAGAATATTGAGATCTGCAGTCGTAAAGTAAAGAGGCGTTACTATGAATTCCAAGGATATAACATGGGGATGGGATGCAAAGTGTGAATTTAGAGTTTTAAATAGGATGCCCCCCATTAAAATCGGCGAGGTCATTAAAATTGATTATGAAGCAACCTCTCAATTATTTTCAATGATCTACCAAGAATACACATACGCGATTGTTCCTATCAATCCAACCAATTTAGGAGTATTAAACGACAATATCCGTGATGGGAGTTGGCGTGCGAATTTGATAACAGTTATCGACATCCAACAGGAAAACATAATTATAGATATTAGAATATTTTATCAAATTATAGACTTTAATCAATTACAAAAGTTTGCAATTAAAATACCGGATAACGTAGTAAACAGGTTGCCGAAAAATGCCCAATTCGACCCAATAACATACCTTAAGGGCTTATTTATATATAATCAAAATATTATTTTTGCGAACAATTTTGAAAATAAAGTTAAACTCCAATTAATCTCAAAAAGTCATAGATTGGACATCGTCAGGCAAGACGGCGAATACCTCGCGACTAAATTCAGAGAAGATTACTCTGAGATAAAAAATTCGGTTTATTTGTTACGGGGATGCATTGAATTCGTCAATTCAAGTTACGATGCTAGAGTCTCTCAGGAGGTCTCGGAAAAAATAAAGGCTATCACCAACCAAGATTCCTATTTTACCGTTTGGGATGACTATAATAGACTGAATGAATTGGCTGTGATTAAACAAGTCATAGATGGTGGCATTGCAGAATACTACGATTATGATGTTGAAGTGAAAGACGCTTTTATTTATAAGTTCAAACTGAAAGAGAATTCATTAGAAATTTCGGGGGATGAGAATCTACAAATAGATTGCACGGACGATGCCACGATTAAAAATATTGAGATGTGTGAGACTTTAAGAGAATTGCATGATTTCAATCCTCGTCCTGTTGGTAGGTTTTACAGTATCAACGTTAATGAGAAAACCCTATATGTAATTGATAGCAATAGTGAAACTAAAAAAGACTTACCTAAACACGGATATTTATTTAGATCTCCTCGAGGCGAAAACGCAATAATTAATAGGAGAATAAAGGCAAAGGAAAACATTTTAAAAGGGTTAGCACCGATACCAAACCTCGCGCTAATCGTGGCTGGCGATGTATCCATCGCACGACAAACCAGGTACGAACAGGCTATTACTCATCGCTTAAAGGAGGAGATGCAAAAAACCTTAGGCAAACCAGTTGAATTTAATTTGGCACAAAAGAAAGCTATAGAAATTGCTCTTAATACACCTGATCTAGCTCTTATACTCGGACCACCAGGGACCGGGAAAACTACAGTTATCAAAGCTATTATTGCTAGGTTTGAAGAGTTTTTCGAAAGAGATAATGGTGGTCAAATACCACATATACTGGTAACTAGTTTCCAACATGAAGCAGTGGATAACGCAATCACAAATATTAACTCATACGGATTACCAGTCAATAGAATTGGTGTAAAACCTGGCAAGGAGTCGAAACAAGAGCAGCGAATCAAATCTTGGATTGACCTAAAAACGGAAAGGTTTTCCGCAAATATCCAAAAATTCGAGACTCCTAAGATATACACGAAATTGGAGGCAATTCAAGATGAATATTTCGCTTGGTTAAAGAAGGGTAAAGACCTTTTTGATGGTATTGAATTGCTGGAAAGAATTATTCAAAAATATCGAATAGAATTATCTGTTGATTTAGTGAATAACATAGACAAATTAATTTCAAACTCAAAATCCATTCACAGTCAGGGGGATGAATTATCACGGGTTAAACATGAGATTGAAATAAAAGGGATTACAACAATAATAAATAGACAACGCATTGATAAAGATTCATTTGCCGATGACGGGATCAATAATGCAATGCAATTGCGCATTGCCATTGAACATGGAATGTTTAAAGGAGAGATCGTCCCAGATTGTCTGGTCAAAGTAATTTCCACAAAAGGTGCGGAGGAAAAGATATTTTCCAAATATGTGGAATATGTCAGATTCTTGCAGCAGAAATATTTAGAAAAACAAAATATTCCACAGGATAACAAGATAAGAACAACTGAGGTAGAACTATACGTGGACCAAGTCTTAATAGAATTGGGGCAGTTGATAATTAAATCACCGAATAATGTGAATGAAATAACGGCCAGAATTCTTCAGGCTTATCTTAACAAGATTACTAACGAGGAAGTTGCTGCCGATATAATAAATCGCTATTCACATATCTCAGCGGCAACATGCCAGGGATCGATGGAACACGACAAAACTCAAGTTTATGATTTAGTAATTGTTGATGAAGCAGCTCGGGCGAATCCCCTTGATTTATTTATCCCTTTATCCATGGGGAAGCAGGTTATATTGGTGGGTGACCATAAACAACTTCCGCATATGTTAGAGCCGGAAGTAGTAAAAAAACTGGTCCAAAGCGAGGACCACGAAGCATTAGAAAAATTACAGAAAAGTCTTTTCGAGAGACTTTATAACAATTTTGAAGAACAATTTAACAAAAATGGCGGATTAAGACGGACTTGCCAATTAGATACTCAGTACAGGATGCACCGGTTTATAAACGAGTTTGTGAGCAATGCATTTTATGATGGTAAATTGAAGTGTGATCCATCCGTCGATGAACATCCCTTGATACTTAATTCATATAAAGGCAAACCGATGGTATGGATAGATGTGAACAAGCAACAATATGGAGTCGAATCTCAGGGATTGAGTAAAGCAAGAGAGCCAGAAGCAGCAGTATTAATCGAAAATGCGAATAAAGTCTTGCACGAAAACGGCAACATCAAACTTGGCATTATCACGTTTTATTTGAAGCAAAAAGATATTCTTGAAAAATTGGCAGGAAATAAACTGACTTCTGACGAACTCGCACGCGTGGAAATCGGGACAGTAGATTCTTTTCAGGGTAAGGAGTTTGATGTAGTTTTTCTTTCTTGCGTTAGATCGAATAGTTTCAGTGCGAACAACCTAAAAAGAAGAGTTGGTTTTGTCAATGATAATAACCATTTATGTGTTTCATTAAGCCGCGCAAAAAGTCTATTGGTGATTGTTGGTGATAGCGAAACCGTAAATGTTGTTCCCAGTCTTAATAATTTTATTGAGTTGTGTAAAAAAGGTGTGGGGGAATATATAAATGCCTAAAGATAGCTTACTTATCTGCAGGCAGTTTGACAAAAAATATGATGATACTTATAGAACTATTGACCTGGCTTTACAGGTTGACGTGTGGGAATGTGTTGCTTATCGACCCGCACAACGCAAGTTGGATCCACTGGCGGAAGCAGTACTCTCACTTATGCAAATAGGTATTGTCAATGATGGCAATATTTCTAAAACATTAGATATTACCAGCGATTTAGTAAAATTAATAAAATATACTGTTTTGGGGGCGCACTCATACATAGATAATGATTACAAAACATTGACAACTCAAGGAACCAAATACTTGCGAGATGGGGAGAGTGCGGATTTCCAGAGCGAAAAAGTGTTCGGTAATATGTTTGTTAATGTTATAGATCAAGAAGTATTACCATACTTTCTTGAAGGTAAGTTGCCCGAGGTAGCATCGTTTTACAATGGAATCAATGAAATCCTCAATGATACTCCTCAAGAACATAATCCTACAGAATCTCGATATTGGATTCCAAAGTTTTCTAAAGCTTTTAAATTATTTGGGAAGATATACAAATATTCAACAAGTGGTAAAGACAACGTAATGGAATACGCTGAAGACGAATTGGTTGAGATGATGTGGGATGATGTCGCTGATTCAACACAGATTAAAGAAGAAATTGATGAAAAGACACTCGAAGAAATATTGGCATCAAGTCAACAGATCAAACTGCTAGATACCACCAAAAAGCGCGTGTTTCTTAAGACCAAAATGATCATTAGTAAAGAAAGCCCGAAAACATTTATCGTGCTGTCTCCTTTCGAAAACAATACGACTTCATGGTACAACAACAGACTAGAGTGGGTTAGAGAAAATAAACTGAAATTATCCGATCAGGGAACAACTATAGATGGTTTGTTGGACAACATTCGCGATCAGTTTATTATTCAATTTCCAGAATTACAGGAAGATAAATTTGAATATCAACTTGGCAAAGAATATTCAAGCATGAGAAGAGCGGAAAATCGCAAGCTTTTTGAAACGGATTTTAAGAAATTATTCGTTTTGACTGACTTGTATGAGAAAGATCAGACATATGCAACCAATATTATTACCCAATCGCATAAACTATTAGAAAGAGTGCTCACCAATTATGTCGCTAAAATTCCAAATAAAAGAAATATATTAGAACGCTTGCAAATTAATAATGGCATGGATTTATTAACGATAAAGGAAATCTTCGGCAATTTTGGAATTTCGGATTGTGCAGTGTTGAGAAACAATAATTGGATGAATTCAATTCGTAATTTCAAATTCTCGCAATACGGGAGTTCCGTCATGGATCGATATTTTCTCTTGACTATTGATGCATATTTCTCCAAAAATAGTTTATTTAGGAGCGTACTAGAAAGCAATGGTGAACTTATTGGAAATTTGGACTATCTAAACCGCACAAGGAATAAATACGGTCCACATAGTGACAATATCGAGGAAGCGATTATTCCAAAAGTTGATTTCGACAATTTTAGACATATCTTTTCTAAAGTTCTTGATGTTTTGTTAAATAATTTATTTAAGGTTGAGTAAGAAATGAGCAAAAATTTTCGAAACAAGCAAAATAAACCTGTTAACCCAACAAAGACACCTGCGAATGCGATAGGGAGCAAGGTATCGGAGGGTGTATATATAACGAAAGAACAAAACGAAGAATATCAATTACTAAAATCTCCTAACGAACAGGCCATTAAAGAATATCGGGGGGGAAAAGTAGAACAAGTTGATGAGGAAATCCGTCAAACGCGGGCAAAAAAATTAAAGGACTTAGATGATTGGATTGAAGATCAAAGGATAACTCGTGAAAAAGAGTTGAAAGATAATCTTAAATCTCTGAATGAGTCATTAAAAAGTACAAAGAACGAGATTAACGAGGCAGAGGAAAAAGCAAAAGCAGTGATAAAAGAGGCAGAAGAAAAATCCAAGTTTGAAACTGCTGATTATTTAAAAAAATTAGACTTAAGAGACAATGAATTAAGAACAAAAGAAATAGAACTAGTCAAATCAAGTGTAGAGCTAGACGCAAGAGATAAGGTTTTTGATTTGAGAACCTCAAAGCTTGTAACATTGGAAAATATTTACATGAAAGCAAACCCGGAAATGCTTTCAACTTTGGAAAATCAAATCAAATCAAAGGAGTTATACATTGAGGACATACGTGAAAAATATGAAAAGCTACAAAATAAATTAAACGAGGTCGACACCTTCAAGCTAATAGTCAACGGCCGTTCACCAGAAACACTCCTCAAGGAAAACGAGGAATTAAAAGACCAAATTTTAAAACTGGAAGATAAATGCAACAGATATTCTGAATTCGAATTAATTGAAATGGACCGGGCTCTTGATGAAGCACCTAACCTTAGGAAAGAAATTGACGATAAATCAAGAGATCTGAGTAACAAAACTAGCGAACTGAACCGTTTAAAAAACAATTTACTTGAATTGGAACAAGTTAGGGCTCAGTGTGATTTACTTCGGACATTAAATGATCACCTGAGGAAAGAACTGGAAACTAGCAAACGAGCTTTAGAAAGTAGGGTGGGTGAAGTGTGTCCCGCACTTACTGAAGTTGACGTCGAAGAAACTGATAAACAAGGCATCCCCAAGGAACAATACGATCGGAGGCAGGCGCTTAAATTAACTACTTCAAAAAGGCCTATCACCTTAAATTCAATAGTCACCCACGTCGTAGATTTCGCTGCTAGCCAAGATGTCCCTCTCTTTTACGAAGATAGAGATATTAGGGCTTTCCTTGCTGGGCTTGCATCATCAAAGTTAGTGATATTACAAGGCCTTTCAGGAACTGGGAAAACAAGCTTACCAAAGGTGTTTATCGACGCACTGTTCGGTGAACGCAAAATTGTGCCAGTTGAATCTTCTTGGCGAGATAGGAATGAATTACTAGGTTACTATAACGATTTCAACAGGAAATTCACAGCGAAGGATTTTACCTGCCATTTGTATCGGGCCGGTTTACCAAATTATGCCGATACGCCATTTTTTATTTTGCTTGATGAGATGAATTTATCGCGAGTAGAATATTATTTCTCTGATTTCCTTTCCGTGCTAGATGATGAAATGCAAAAATGGCAAATAAAACTTGTCGACACTGATCTTAGGAACTTACCGTCTGAACTCCCGGATGCCGTTGTCAAATACATTGAGCATGATGACGATGATCGAACCAAAGAGCTGTACGCCAAACTCTACAACAAGAAAACCACGGAACTCCTCAATGATAAAATTAGTGAAAAGGAAAAGGCTGAGTTCATTCGATTCCTTAGCGATTATTCAAAGAATAACAAGTTACAAGATAATTTATTAAATGGTCCTCAGAATCTCATAAATGGCAATACAATAAAAATACCAGAGAATGTGTGGTTCATTGGGACAGCGAACCGGGATGAGTCAACATTCGAGATAAGCGATAAAGTATATGACAGAGCCCAAGTCTTGAATTTTAACACACGGGGTCAGGGAAAGCAGAGGAGAACTACCGAACCATTGTATATAAATTACGGGCGTATGAAAAAACTATTCGCCGAAGCCAATGATCAATACCCATTTAAATCTCATGAGAATAAGCTTGTCGAAAAAATAAATAAGTTTTTGGTGGATAAATTTAACGTGGATTACGGAAACCGGATTGAAATGCAAATGGACAAATTCGTTCCAGTGTACATCGCTGCTGGAATGACTGATGGACCCAAAAAGGATGTGACAAAAAACGACTTGGAAAGCGAAGCGATTGATTATCAACTGACGAACAAGGTTTTACGTAAGATAGAATACAAGCAAGTTTCAAAGGAAAATCTAGAAGAACTGAAACAGCTCCTTGAGCACGAGCATCTATCTAAAGGTGTTAAGTTAATAGAGGAAAAAATACAAAAAGATAATTGGGTATAAATGAGAGTTGATTGTCGATTCCCATCAGGTCGCATAATTACGTTTGAAAACGTTAAAGATAATTATGCGTTACCGATTAGTTCGACTCTAGAGATTTCAGAAATCGATTGTAATTTGTTGTATATCGACGGCAAGGTATCAACATATTTGTCGTCACCCTTTGATTACCATGGCGAGACGAAATTGATTGAGTGTGGTAACGAAAAATGTAGAATCATTGCGTTAATTGATGATTCACCAGATAACATCAAAACAGAATATCAGAAATTTGCGAATGACTTCAGGAAATGTCATGGGGATCAATGCGTCAGTGACGAGGATTTGCTGATTGGTTTCAACGAGTCTCAAAATGGTCTCCAACTGAACCTTTGCACCTTCGGTCGACAAATTCAAAACATAGAAAACGACCTTAGGTTAGATGAAGTAGTAAAGCATGTTAGATTTTTGCCGAATATTTTTCATAGACCTCGCATACATCTAAAATCTGTTAATGAAGTCAAACCCGTTGACGCTATTACCAGGATTGGCCATGAGTCTATTAAACATCTAGCATCGCATAGTGAACACTGGGAAGCCATCAGAGCAAACGGACTAATGCCGGCGCGACTACTGGCAAAGACATTAGAAGATGAGTATTGTATTTATGAAAATATTATGGCAAAAACTTTGGTCGATCGGTTGTGGAAACTTGCGCTTAACGAAAGAGATAATTTAAAAGCTATCAGCATGCAATTACCTTCCGATGAAAGCATGATGACTGTCGGGGTTGAGCAGTCACAATATTTTAAAGCTAGAGAAATACTTTTAAAGGGATATTCTGACGATGCAGCTGGTATACAAATCATGGGTTCTTTAATAGAAGGTCAACTTTCCAAAGTAAACTTAATTATAAGCAGATTGGCGGAATGCAAAGATACTCGGTTATATCGTGAAGTAAAACGGAATAAATCAATTGTCGGTCCTATAAAATCAACGAACATATTTATGATGAACAACAACTACCGACACGTATATCTCTTATGGACGTCACTATCAAGTAAAGAAGAAACTAAACAAAGCATTAAACTACCAGAAATTACTGATGAATATTATCTTTACTGTTCTTGCCTTTTGATTTTTGCTTTAAAGTATTTTAACTTTAAATCTGTCGGAGTCAACTCTGGGGTTTCCGAGAAAAGCATTTTTGGTGAATACTCATTCAAAGAATGGAATTTGTCTATTAACTCCATTGAAATACCGGAGATTATGGCACGGGGGATAAACGTCTCCATTTCTCAAAACATGAATCGAAAAATAGGATACCAACAACTCTATGTGCCAACGAAAGAAGATTTAATCGATTTCGATTTTCTCTCGGTATCTGGTGTCGATTTGATTCTAAAAAGGAAACCCACCAACGACGAGTTAGAGAGTTTCCTTAAATTGATTAAAAAGAAAGTTTCAGGCGATAGAGAGACAGACAGAAAGTTTCAGGAATTTAAAAAGAAAATTAGTGATACTGCTAATTCTATGAAGGAAAACACCCATAAAATTTTATTAATTCCATTGCCCTTCAAATTTGCGGATTCCAGTGCGTATATACAAAAATGTATAGATGGATTGGATCAACAGTTATCAAAATTCATCACACAAAATAAAGTCGATGCTTATTATTATTTGTCTCCATACCGTCCTAACGATTATTCAGAAAAGGAAAACTACTCTCAACTATCGAATATTCTCGATTATGGTTATGCAAATATGCATAGAACACACGCAAAAAAAGAGGTGGTCAAGGGTTTTTTGCCTATAGCGATATCTGATATTAATTCCTATAGAAGACTAACGAAAATACTTCTTATACAGATGATAGCGGTTGATTTAGGCCAAAATACCTGCCCCATCTGTGGGGAGGGATTGACCTTGAGGGAAAACTCACATTATTGCCAAACTTGTGGGCTGCAAATATTCGCAACTATATGTACCAAGTGTAATGAGGAATTCAAGTTTACAAAATACATATTGCCCAAAGTGAACACCGAGAAAGGGGATACTATTAACATGAAAATGTTGTTGAAAGAGTGTAAAGAAGGATTCAAAAATATTACAGATGTCAATGTGGAGAGTCAAAACCCTCTTTGCCCATTTTGTGGTAATAGTCAATGATGAATATTACGGGGTTGAATTAGAAGTTTTGAGAGCAGTTTGTTAGGCGCCCAGTTGTCCAGGGTTTGCTAGGCTACGATCTGCTTCAAGCGGCGGTTTCCTTCTTCCAGCGACCTCAACCTTTTGAGTTCACTCACGATATCCCCGGTGTATTTGGCTCTCCAGTCGTCGAACGTGGAATCGCTCATACCATATTTGCGGCAGGGTTCCCCAATCTTAGCTCCCGTCTCTAATTCCTAATAACCTAATTCTTGTGCCCCTGGGTCCTATCCATACGTTTTCGGGTGCCGTGTTTGTTGAGTTCCCGCCATAGCGCGAGCATGCTTGAGACCTGTTTTGGGGTGTTTCTATCCGAGTTTGAACTTATTGTCAATATGACCGGCAGTAATCAAGACCCATTTAGGAATAGTAGTTTCGGCTTTTACCTATCCTTTATGGGATCTAACAATTTTTAATTTGTCAGAGATTTGTCAATCATTTGTCAACACCACCTCCTATTCTTGCGTAATAATGATTCTTGTTAAGTTTCAATTGTCCTTTAACAACTGAATATGAGAATAGCAAACCAAACCACAATATTTAGGAGGAATCAGAATGCAAATGTCTTCATGCCCCAAATGTTCGGGATACCTCTGGACAGGAATCGACCATGACCGCGAAACACCAAAACAAGTTATAGCCTGCTTCAACTGCGGACTTGAGGCAGCCAACTATCAAGAACTCGTGACAAAAGCGGAATATTACAAAACACGCAACACCAGAACCATTAACTCAATCCTTCCAACCCCCCCCCGTGGTTAAATCGACATAAATCACTGCAATAATGCAAAATCATTAAACACAAAATCCAGAAGCAAAACGATTGAAGGGTAAATTGGGAAACAATAGCTCAGTGCCAAAAGCTCAAAGGAACAAAACTGACTCGAAACTTTACGAATTCGGGCCTGAGACGAAGCGCATTATCGTAGTAGGAGATTTACACGGCGATTTCGCATCGTTTGTAAGTGCGCTAGATATTCAACGAGAGAAGCCGGGATCATATATTTTGTTTTTAGGGGATTATGGTGATCGTGGAACAAAGGGAATAGAGATAACCGAAGCTCTTATAAAACTGTCCCGGGAACCCGGCGTGGTGGCTCTCAAGGGCAATCACGAAGAATATCCCGATTCCGGGATCCCCCTTTGGGGTTCCACTGGTTTAAACCTAATCTCAGAGGTTGAAAGGAAACGCGGCAATTGGGAAAAGTATTTCAAGGAAACACTGCAACCATTCTACAATCGCCTGCCGATTGCAGCGCTTCTGCCAGGTAAACTGCTTTTTGTCCACGGTGGCATCAGTAACGAGATAAAGGAATTAGATAACCTGAAGCACCCAACTTGTGAAATATCTATGGAGGTGCTTTGGAACGATCCCGGAGAAACCCTTGGTGTACAGCATAGTACGCGAGGATATGGTAAAAAATTTGGGCAAGATATATCTGCAACCGTGTTAAAAAAGCTGCGCGTTATTGCTTTGGTAAGAGGTCATGAACCAACTCTCGCCCAAGCAGGCCCCAATGTTATCCACGATGGAATGGTCGTTACAATTTCGAGTTGTAGAAAATACGGAAGGCCGCATTGTCTTGAGATCGATGTCGAAAATCTTATAGTAGATAGCTGCGACTCCAGACTCTTGTATGTTGTTAGATATCTTGACGAAGGTGTAAGTACTGCCCCAATCAGGCAAACATGAAATATTCGGAAACGCATTTCTTCACATTTCTCCACTATTCATCCAAATAAATAGGAGGTGTAAACGCAACATGTTTGGTTATCTTTGGGCATTAATCAAGGGAGGCATCATGGGGTGCCTGTTGTTATTTCTAGTTGTGATGGCATTCGCAATCTTTGGGGCGATTCTCAAATCCTGCTGTAAATAATACACCATAAGAGGGGTTACGGATAGGTATTTTAAAAAGTAAAAATAACTTGAGTAGCGATTTTGGATGCTCAATCCGAGGCCCAAAAAAGCATAGACCGGTCAAAGATGGAAAGGAGTATTTATGGAAAAGAAGCACAATAAATTGAATAGTAGACGAGTTTATAAATGGCAGGTAATAGAAGGAATTGTTGACACTTCAAACGATTATATCAAGGTCGCCCATGAAGAATACCCACTACCCTACGCTTTGCTGCAGTTGGGCAGATGTCGCACCGTCATCGTGGAATACTATGCCGGGGAAAAGCCCTGGTATGCGGTGGTGCAAACTACCCTTGCTAAAATCAGGGAGGAGATTTCCTACTATATCCTGCAACAACACACACCGGATAACTGGAGGTGTGCCGTCAAGCATGCGAAGGCTTCGAGAACCGTTTGTGACAAGATTCACTGGATATGGCACCCTCAAGATAAGCTAGCCCAAGTGAATATTGAGTGTAAGGACAAAAATAAATTCCGGACACCAGACGGGATTAAAGATAAGCAAAATATTAGCCCGGCAATAATGCAATTCAAAATCGGCAAGGCCTTTTTAGATACGGATGACTTAGAACAAGCTTTAACCGCCCTAAATAGATCGATAGAGCTCGATAACACTGATGCCGAGGCATTCGTATTCCGGGGCATAACCTTGCGTCGCATGAAAGAAAGGACTCGTGCCATTTCGGACTTCGATAGCGCAATCGAACTCTCCCCAAAGTGTGATTGGGCATACGCCAACCGCGGTTTTGTCTTTTACCTACTCGACAAACATTTGGAAGCCATTGCTGACTTGGACAGGGCCATAGAGCTTGATGACGAGTATGCACCTTATTATGCAAACCGGGGCCATGTTTACTTCGACAGGTGGGATAAGGGCGATTATCTATTAGCACTTAATGACTATCAAAAAGCTATCGACATGGAGCCGGACAAAGCGGAATACCACAGGTACCTGGCAAACTTATTCCTTAAAGAGGGCAAATTGAACTTGGCAGAGAATTGCTTGAATGAGGCGCTCGAGATTGATCCCGGGGATATCGAAACCTTCGCCATTTTTGCTCAAGTCAAGGACTCCCAGAAAAGGGATGCGGCATCAATTTAGTATCGATGCGGTTCCACTAATGACCTTTATTGATAATAAAAAGGGAGGCAATCGTGTCAAAACTACGTGAAAACAAAGATGGAGATCTCACTCGAAGAGAATGTATGGTAATAATCACACAGCCATGCAATGTAGAATCTATATCACAAAAATGGTAAAAGGTTAAATATTTATGACAACTATTTTCGATGAAAACGAGATATGCGTGATTTGTGGCGAGAGCAGCACTCAGATAATACTAGGCTCGACTTCTTCCAGTGGGGAGCCAGATCTGGATATGCGGCCGAATGGGTTGGCCCGTTCAACGCTAGGCACCCTGATTCACAAGTGTCCAAAATGCGGGTATTGTGCGCCAAATATTTCTCAGAGTATTGAAAAGTCCTTGGGAGTTGTCACCGGTAAGATCTATCAACAGCAACTCTGCAATCCACACTTTCCCGAATTGGCAAATGCTTTTCTCTGTTGTGCTTTGCTTTACAATAACGCAGGCCAATATTCTGATGCGGGATGGGGAAGCCTTCACGCTGTCTGGGTTTGTGATGATGCTGAATCCGTATCCGGCTCCAAAGAGTGCCGAAGAAAAACTGTAGAGTTATGGAAGAAAGCTTTGGAATTCGGCCAGGAATTCGGCCGAGAGGCCGGGGTAGAGGAATCGATCATGGCTGATCTACTAAGACGTTCAGGCCGTTTTAAATTAGCTATGAGTTACTGTAACGTTGGCTTAACTAATGGCGAAACCGAGAAATGGAACTTAAATATTTTATTATTTCAAAAAGCTCTTATTAATCAGCGTGACATTACATGCCATAGTTTGGCTGAAATTCCCGTGGAGAAAGATGAGGAAGATCCCACGCGGATTACCATCGATACTAAACTATTTTACTGTACGGAGCTTATTGCCCTGGCAGAACATTCGAGCAAGGCAGAAACTAAACAGCGGCTGATAAAGGAAGGAATTCGGTCATACCTCCGGTATAAGCTTATTTCTGATCCTTCATCTGAAGATAGGGTAGCTTATGAGGCCCACATGAAATCGGAAGGGAACACTGCCGCAGGTATCGAGCAAGTTGCCCATCTCGAACACCGACCCAAGTCAGAGACCGAATATTTTCTGATTCAAAAGGGGATTAATAGTTACTTAGATCAACTCAAAGAAGCTGTTAAAAGTAAACCATCAGCCGGACAGCGGATCTCGAAACGAGAAGCCACTCGTCTAATAGCGGAATTGGAAAGCTTGATTTGCTAACCACTCGCCCCCGGGGCTCCAACATAACTCGAAAAAAAATCGATAACGCGTGGGTTGAAAAGCGGGCATCTTGCTACCAATGTGATGCAGTTTACCGTTTATTGCCAGAACCCACATTCAATGTCGAAGTGCAACAGATGAAGCAGCGGCTTCAATTGGCGTTCTGAATCCCAGACACTTTCTTGGTCGATTATTCAACCGGCTCTCCACGAAAGCCACCTGGTCGTCAGTTA